>Ga0206815_1013_pt1 | contig 59569 bp, 44 predicted proteins | sample Alteio_BWOrgCont_91_FD_152864 | JGI IMG/M metagenome (GOLD analysis project Ga0206815, IMG submission 152864) | Enriched cells from forest soil in Barre Woods Harvard Forest LTER site, Petersham, Massachusetts, United States -... | ecosystem: Environmental > Terrestrial > Soil > Temperate forest >...
TCCAGCATCGCGAATGCCGGACCGCACGGCCTTTCCGAAATCTTCTATGCCTACGCCGAAGCCGGAGCAAACAACGGATCGGCATTTGCGGGTATCAACGCCAACACGCTTTGGTACAACACGACGATCGGCGCCACGATGTTGTTTGGGCGGTTCTTCATGGTGATCCCCGTGTTGGCAATTGCAGGAAATTTGGCACGGAAGAAGCATGTGCCTGAATCCGTTGGAACCTTTCCGGTCACGACGCCGCTCTTCACGGGCCTGCTTATTTCGGTTGTACTGATCGTCGGCGCATTGACCTTTTTCCCCGCTCTCAGCCTGGGCCCGATTCTGGAGCACCTGCTGATGAATGCGGGCAAGACCTTCTGAGGACCCAATGGAACACAAACCGAAGTCTCTGTGGGACAGCAAGATCATTAGGCGCGCGTTGTGGGATTCTCTCGTGAAGTTAAATCCGCGCACGCTCATGAAGAATCCGGTCATGTTCGTGGTGGAAATTGGAGCGGCCCTGCTCACCATTCAACTGCTGCGCAACGCACTAAATCAGACGCACGCGTTCGGGTTTGAGTTTCAGATTACGGTCTGGCTCTGGTTCACCGTGCTGTTTGCCAATTTTGCCGAAGCAATGGCCGAGGGCCGCGGGAAAGCGCAGGCTGACACCTTACGCAAGTCCCGGACGGAAACAGTCGCTCGAAAACTGAAAGCGAACGGCTGCACGGAAGAGATTTCAGGAGCCAAATTGCGCACGGGCGACGTGGTCATCATTTCGGCGGGAGAATTTGTTCCCGGCGACGGTGAAGTCATCGAAGGCGTGGCGTCGGTGGACGAGTCCGCTATCACTGGAGAATCCGCTCCGGTGATCCGGGAATCGGGCGGCGACCGCTCAGCGGTGACCGGAGGCACGCGAGTGCTCTCCGATGAAATCAAAGTGCGTATCACATCGAATCCCGGCGAGACGTTCCTGGACCGCATGATCAAAATGGTGGAGGGCGCTTCACGCCAGAAAACCCCCAACGAAATCGCGCTCAACATTCTTCTCGCCGGACTCACCATCATCTTTCTACTCGCCGTAGCGGCCCTGCAACCTATGGCCATCTATTCCGGGGCGCCCCAAAGCCCCTTCGTGCTGTGGTCCTTACTGGTTTGCCTAATTCCCACGACGATCGGTGGACTACTTTCGGCAATCGGCATCGCCGGCATGGACCGCGTCATTCAACGCAACGTGATGGCCATGTCGGGCCGCGCCGTCGAAGCGGCCGGCGATGTTGACACATTGCTGCTCGATAAGACGGGGACAATCACCATGGGGAACCGCCAGGCAACGGAATTCGTTGCGGTGCCAGGTGTCAGCGGGGCGAGTCTGGCGGATGCGGCACAACTGGCGTCGCTGGCGGACGAGACTCCCGAGGGACGCTCCATCGTCGTGCTCGCGAAGGAGAAATACGGATTGCGGGGACGCTCCCTGTCCTCTCTCGAGGCGACATTCGTTCCTTTCTCGGCCAACACGCGAATGTCGGGAGTTGATTTTGATGGCCAAGTCGTTCGTAAGGGCGCTTCCGAAGCGATTAAGAAATTTGTCATGGCTCAGGGCGGCCAGGTGCCGGCCGAAATAGACGAGTGCGTGCAACGGATTGCCAATTCTGGGGCGACACCGCTTCTTGTCTGCGTCGGCTCCCACATCCTGGGCGCGATTCACCTGAAAGACATCGTCAAGGGTGGAATGCGTGAGCGCTTCGATCATCTGAGAGCCATGGGCATCCGCACCGTGATGATTACCGGAGATAACCGTCTGACTGCAGCGGCCATCGCGCAAGAAGCGGGGGTCGATGATTTTCTGGCTGAGGCCAAACCGGAGGATAAACTCGCGCTGATCCGCAAGGAGCAGGCCAAAGGAAAACTTGTGGCCATGACTGGAGACGGCACGAATGACGCCCCGGCGTTGGCGCAGGCCGATGTTGGGCTCGCTATGAACGCCGGCACCCAGGCGGCCAAGGAAGCGGGCAACATGGTCGATCTCGACTCCAACCCAACCAAGCTCATTGAAATTGTGGAAGTCGGGAAGCAATTGCTGATCACTCGGGGTGCGCTGACGACTTTTTCGGTGGCCAACGATGTGGCGAAATACTTTGCGATTATTCCCGCGATGTTTGCCGGTGCATTTCCGGTACTCCAAGCTCTCAATATCATGAGACTCAAGACACCGGAATCGGCAATTTTGTCTGCCGTCATCTTCAACGCGATGATTATCATCGCCCTCGTTCCGTTGGCTCTACGCGGAGTGCGCTATCGGCCGATGGGCGCGGAAGCCCTGCTTCGGTGGAACCTGTTGGTGTATGGAGTGGGCGGAATTGTTGCACCTTTCGTCGGCATCAAGTTGATTGACGTGATTATCACCGGCCTGCATTGGGCATGAGGAAATGAACTTAAGGAATCGAACATGATGAAGAATCTAAAAATCTCGATCTTGATGACCATCGTGACGACGTTGCTTCTTGGCGTTGTCTATCCCTTCGTCGTAACCGGACTGGCTCAATTAATCTTCCCGAGCCAGGCCAACGGCGAGCTGATTACGTTGAACGGAAAGATCGTCGGCTCGCGACTGATCGGCCAGACGTTTTCTTCCTCGGGGTATTTCCGTTCGCGTCCGTCGGCGGCCGGTAACGGCTACGACGCCGGCAATTCGGGCGGCTCGAACCTCGGACCGACGAACAAAATGTTGATTGACCGCGTTAACGGCGACGTGCAGAAGTTGCAGACCGAGAATCCCAACATGGCTGTTCCCATCGATCTGCTCACTACTTCCGGCTCGGGGCTGGATCCGCACATTTCTCCGGAGGCCGCCGCCTTTCAGGCCCCGAGAGTGGCCAGGGAACGTGGTATCAGCGAGGCCGATGTCAACGCGCTCATCGCCAAACACACGGAAGGCCGCCAAGTTGGATTCCTCGGTGAATCGCGCGTCAATGTCCTGGAGTTGAATCTGGACCTGGATGTAGTCCATCCGCTGCACTAGTTTGTCGGGAAAAGAGCGTGAATCGTCATTCTTAGGCACGGGGACGCCGAAGAATCTCTCTTATTCGCGCTGGGCCAAAAGGGGTTCTTCGCTTCGCTCAGAATGACGGTCCGAAGTTACTTTCCGCATTGCAGTAAACGCTATTGCCAGACCATCCTTCCCGTCATTTTTTCTTTATTTTTGCGGGTGTCGCAGTCGTGGGTTCAAACCTGTAGCCGACCCAGGGGTCCGTATGAATATATTTTGGATGCGCCGGGTCCGTTTCGATTTTCTTACGCAATTGATTGATGAATACGCGCAGATATTCCGTTTCGTCGCCATAATCCGGACCCCATACGGCTTGTAACAGGCGTCGATGCTCGAGCGGTTTACCTTGGTTTGCCACAAGATGACGAAGCAATTCGAATTCTTTGGGTGTGAGCCGTACGGCGCGGCCTTGCACGGTTACCTTCCTGCGTTCAAAATCGATTTCCAAATCGTTCGAGCGATAGGCAGGGACCGGCTCTCCCGAGGAAGTGCGCCTCAATGCGGCGCGAATCCGGGCAAGAAGTTCTTCGATGCTGAAAGGCTTCACCACGTAATCGTCGGCCCCAGCGTCGAGCGCCAGCACTTTGTCATGTTCCGTATTTCGTACCGTCAGCATGATGATGGCGATATCGGAATTCTTGCGAATCTCGCGGCAAGCTTCGAGCCCTCCCATGCCGGGCATATTCACGTCCAGCAATACCAGGTCCGGGCGCTCCTGGCGGAGCATCTCCAGGGCATCCTCTCCGCTGTGCGCCTCAATCACCGCGTATCCATTGCTGGAAAGCGTGGTGCGCATCACCCGGCGAATCTGCGGTTCATCATCCACAACGAGAACTGTCGCTGAGTTCATCGGCGTTGGGTCGCTCCTTTGACTTTTGGCAGGCTGAAGCTGAAGACCGAACCGTGTCCGGACTGGCTGACCACTCCTATCGTGCCTCCGTGCGCCTCGACAATTGCCTTTGCGATCGGCAGGCCCATACCTGTTCCCTGGACACGGTATCGTTGGTCCTTGCCACGATAGAATTTGTCGAAAATCAGATTCATTTCCATTTCTCCAATTCCGGGTCCATGGTCGGCAACACTAAAGAGCACAAAATCGTCTTTGTCTTCCGCGCTAATGGTGACAGGCTGGTCCGGCGGGGAATACAGGTTCGCATTTTCGACAAGATGCACCAGCGATTCCCTCGCACGCGCCAAATCCGCGCGCACAGTCAAGTTCGGATTATCTACTTCCACATGGATGGGTCGCGTTCCCAAGACACCCTTACACACGTCGAGGGCCCCGGAGATCAAATCGACAACGCGGTGATCTTCCAACTGCAATTTTACCTCGCCAGCCTCCAGACGAGCCATTTCCGCTGCTTCCCCCACAAGACGATTCAAACGGTCACATTCCTCATTAATGATGGTTAGCAGCTCGACTCGTTGAGCTTCGTCGAGCTTCGTACCGGAAAGCAGGCTGGTGACGGATGCCTTCATGGAGGTGAGCGGGGTGCGGAAATCGTGAGCAATGGCGTCAAGCAGCGCCGATTTCAGGCGTTCACCCTCGCGAGCAGCTTCGGTTTTCCCAACGAGTTCGATGGCGTGCGCTCTTTCGACAGCGACGGCGATCAAGGTGCCCAACGCTTCCAGTGTTTGCCTGGAGAGCACGTGCCCCGAGATACCCACGCTGCCGAGAACGCGGGTACCCAGTTGTAATGGTGCAAAACAGACGCTGCGCTCCTCGTCAATTTGCGTATCCTCTCGCGCCACCACCGCTTTCAGATAGTCCCCGTCCAATTGGGGGATGTCCATGCCCGAGCGATATATTTTTTGCTTCTCGGAGATAAATAATGCGGCTGCCCCCACCTCGAAGGTATCCACAATCTGCCGAGGGATGGCGTTCAACAATTCGATGGGATTCCCGGCACTCAGCAAACGCTGGCTGAATCCGTAAAGCCGTTCCACTTCCCGCCGCCGCCGGTCTGCTTCGGCGGCCTGGCGTCGCGCCCGGTCGGCAAGATCACTTCCGACCACCGAAGTTATGAGGAAGGCAAACATGGCTACCCAGTTCTGGGGATCGGAAATGACGAGCGTGCCAACAGGTGGCAGGAAGAAGAAGTTGTAGGCCAACGTCGCGGCCAGGGACATGAAAATGGAAGCGGCAAGACCCCACAACGCGGAAGCCCCAAGAATTGCCAGCAGATATGTGAATGCGATCGTCGTGGTGTTGAACCGGGTCGTGTGCCTGTAAAAAAATGTGATGGCGATGACGGCAGCGATGGAAGCGATATACCGGCCAGCGATTGCAGGTAAATTCTTGGTCACAGATGCACTCCAGCCTAGCATTTTCGCGCCGGAATGAACGAGAATACTTGCATGTCCAAAAGCCCCGATCAGTGGCTGGAAGAGATTTCCCCAGAGGTCCGGAAACAAGGAATCTTCAAAGTATTTTTAGGTTATGCCCCAGGTGTCGGCAAGACTTATAGCATGCTGAGCGAAGCAATCCGGCGGCATAGCCGGGGCGAAGACGTAGTGATTGGTGTCATTGAAACGCACGGACGGAAAGGAATCGCGGAGCTCGCCGCTCAGCTGGAACAAGTGCCGCGTAAGAAAATTGAGTACAAGGGAACGGTATTTGAAGAGATGGATGCCGACGCCATCATTGCCAGAAGCCCGCGGGTGGTACTCGTCGACGAACTGGCGCACACCAACATACCAGGAAGCAAACACCGCAAACGGTACGAGGATGTATTGGCGCTGGTCCAGGCGAAAATGGAAGTGCTGTCAACCGTGAACGTGCAACACCTCGAAAGCCTGGCCCCCACCGTGGATGCCATCACGGGAATCAAAGTGCGCGAGACCGTGCCTGACTGGGTCCTTGAGCACGCATCGGAAATCGTCATGGTTGACCTGACGCCCGAGGCGCTGCAGAACCGCATGAAGCGCGGAGAGGTCTATCACACGGAAAAAGTGGACCAGGCGCTCAAGAATTTTTTTCGTCGCGGGAATCTGATTGCACTTCGGGAGCTCGCGCTCCGCCAGGTGGCCGAACAAGTGGACCGCAGCCTGGAGTCTTACAAGGTGGAGAAAGATATTCAGAATCCCTGGCTGGTCCGAGAAAGACTCGCGGTGCTTTTTAGTTCCAATCCCAAGGCGCAGTATCTGCTGGCGCGGGCCGCACGCATGGCTCGTCGCATGGATTCCGAGCTTTTTGCGGTGTATGTCGATCTGGGGCAGGATGCGGCAGATCAGGATCAGAAATCGCTAAGTGCGAATCTGCAGTTTGCGGAAAGCCTGGGTGCTAAGGTCGTCAAGTTGAAGGGCAAGGACGTCTCCGCAGCCACGGCGGAGTTTGTTCGCGAGAAACACATTACGCAGGTAATTTTCGGCCGCTCGGCGGTTTCTGGGTGGCGGAAATATCTTTACATGACGGCCGTCCACCGATTCTTGCGTGATGCCCCAGCCGTTGACGTCCACATCGTGACGCAGGATGCCGACTAGGCGAGATGATCCCGCATGGAAACAGGTTGGGCGTCTACCCGACAACTTTGTGCGCCCCAGTTTTAACGCCCACAAATACAGGCAATCCCGTATACGCCAGTTTACTCGGTTATGGTTTCGTATCTAATTGAGAGAAAGAAATAGAGGAGGCTGGCGTGAAACTACTAATACCGATGCTACTGCTAATTTTTTCTGTTCCCACGATGGCTCAAAATCGAAATGATAGAGGAGGACGAGGCGGCCAGGTAGGCGGCGGACACATCCCTGCTCACGGTCCAGCCCCTTCGCCGCGAAGCGCTCCTGCGCGGCCGGCTCCATCAGCACCACAACCTGCGCCAGATCGGCGCGCTCAAGCAGCGCCTCAGCAGCAACAACAAAATCGCGCTCCTCAGAATGCACAAAATCGTGGGCCACAAAATGCGGCACCAGAGAACCGGGCAGCCGCGCCACGTAATTATGCTGACCAGGCGGGACATCCCAACGCCCCACATGTCCATGCGAATGACCAATGGATTGGCCATAATACCGGGCGCAACGACGCCAATTACCATCTTGATCATCCTTTTGAGCACGGACGATTCACCGGCGGTATAGGCAGGGATCACGTCTGGCACCTTTCGGGCGGAGGACCCAATCGATTTGGATTTAACGGTTTCTATTTTTCAGTGGCTCCCTATGACCTGGACTATGCCAATGATTGGCTATGGGATAGCGACCAGATCGTGCTTTACGATGATCCGGATCACCCGGGCTGGTATCTGGCATATAACGTCCGCTTGGGAACCTACGTACACGTGGAGTATCTCGGATAAAGAGGCGGTCACTTAATCGCGGGGACAGGGGCCGCGAGCTGTACTGCGGCCCCTGCGCCCAAGGTAAGTTTTAAAACGCTAAGTAGTTGTCTCGTCTATGTCTTTCGTGCATCTTATATCATGGTTTATGGTGGTATTCGGCGGTTATTGTTCCCAAATTGTTCCCAACTTGGGTCATGTTAAAGCGGCCGCTGCCACAGCGAATCTCACTTTACCGAGCGGGTAAATAGCTTAAGTACCGCTCATGCCTTGGGCGCGCACTATCCGATTCGAACACATCCATCAACTACTTTCACTTCTCTGTGCTTTCAGCAATTTTGGGAATCTGCTTTTCGCTCAAAGCTAACCCCAATGGCTCAAAAAACATCGCATTCTGGCACACTTTTGGCACAGGGGACGCGCCTGCTTTGTGCGGATCGCACGGGGCAACAGGCAATTCCAAAATGAAGGAGAAGAATGCCTATAGATTATTGATGCATACTATTCTGCAGCCTTGGCTGCAAGCGCTTCGACGACTGCTATGTTTTGTATCAATTCTTCGGGGATGCCGTGCCGCCCTTGTAAATAGACCGGAGCATTGTAAGAAACCCAGACTTTTCCTTGGCCGTCTTCCCAGATCAGTATTTTGAGCGGTAGGTCTATTGCACTGCTGGGAGCAGCCAGCATAAGAGGTGTCCCTGCTTTGGGGTTGCCAAAGATCAGTAGCTTCGTCGGGCGCATCTTCATTTCTACCTTTTCCGCTTCTCCACTATGGTCTACCACCGCAAAAAGCGTGACTCCTTTCGCTTCCAAGATGCCCCTGAGCTTTTTCACTACCTGGTCCACTGAGTGATTGCTTGGAATCGAGATGATGCCGTTTTCTATGGTCGTTGCCATAGGTGTCTCCTTGTTACTTAGAGAATTCTTCCCGACATTTATTTGCGTGGTACCACGGACTGAAAGCAGATAAATCGCCATACCTAGTCCGACCAACGCGAGGAACACGGATGTTGCGACGGCCAGGGTCGTAGTATGAGAACGTACCGCGTGACCCAGTTCCATCGTCCGGATTAGTCGAAGGTGATGCCACCCGGAGAATAGATTTACCGCTATGCCTGCCACAATGAGCGCTGTTCCAAACCACAGCGACAAACCGTAAGACTGCGCAGAGGAAGCCTGCTGAGCAATTTGAAGTTGTTGTAGGAACAGCCCGAAACGTGCGACAACGAAGCCGAATCCCATCAACGCCAAACCCGTGCGAATCCATGCGAGAAGAGTTCGCTCTGCGGCTAGATAGTCACTGAGCGTAGCCCTCGATCCGGCTTCTGCTGACGCGTCCATTTTATTGTTCTCCCGGGGCCCTACCTGTCATCGTTCCATGTGCCGTGCAGCACGAATGAGGCCGACTCCGAGGGTCAAAGCAGCGGCGGCCAAAAACAGCGCGCCGATGTATGCAAGATTCATCAGCGCATTCGGCTGAGTTGCCGTCGGGGACGCCACGGACAGAAAGAAAGCGGCGGGAATTAGAATTGCGGCGATCGGAGCTCCAGTTCGGGCGAGCCACTTCCAAAAGGGCGAAAGCGCGGCCTCGTCCACATATCGCAGCATGACCAGCGACAGGACGAGATAGACACCGGCATGGGCGTGCCCGGCACGCCAGAGGTCGTGGCGCAGCGGATTGTCGTTATAGCCCGGCAGGTTTCTCGTCAGGGAGTAGAGAAGAGTCAAGCCCCCATACATCACCGAGGGAAGTACGACGAGAAGGACTCCTCCGAACATTCTCGATTCTCTCGACATAATTTCCTCCGTCAACATTTTGCCAAACAACTTCAGACTTGATTTGGTCCTTTACGATAGGATCTGGGGACCAACATTGCTTCCTGGCAGCTTCAGGGAGTCGCTCACGGTGACTTCGCCGACGCGAAGCCGTTTCACAGTAAGATCCTGAATCTCAAGGGATTTGAGTTTGGCACTATCGATCACGATGCGGCGGATCGCTAATTGGCCAATGGCCAATGCGCCGATTGCGCATGCACCAACTGCGACCGCGCCAATCGCGGCCGCTATCATTACGCCGCCGTGTAAGCCTAGGCTTTGAGACCTATGTCCGTCCTTCATAGATCCGTCCGTTCTCAGGCCACAGAATTCAGATCATGCAGCCGCTTCTGTGCGCTAGCAGAATTGCCACTCTCAAACCCCTTGATACACCAAGGCAATAAAGGCGGCGGGGCTCATGAAGAGGTTGCCCCATTCAGCATCGTAGCGCGCGCCTGGTTTGGCGGCGACAACCTCGGCGAGAGACTTACCCTGCTTCTTGAGCGCCGCGACTTTGTCGCGGATTTCAACCAACACATCTCGGAATAACATCAGGTCGGCTTTTCCGCCCACGGCCCCGTGCCCAGGAATGACGATCATCTTGTCGGTCACTTTCGCGAGGTTTGCTTCTGTCGCGCGTATGGTTCCGTCGATGCTGCCTCCGGTTGAGTAGTCGATAAAGGGGTAATCGCGGTTCCAGAAAGTGTCACCGGTATGAAAAACGTCAGCCTCTGCGAAGTGCACAGATATATCTGAATCCGTGTGGGCAGGTGAGTAGTGCTTAAGAAAAAGAGTAGTGCCGTTGGCGTGCAGAGTGTAGTCCTCTTTGAAGACGGTCGAAGGAATTGCTGCTGTTGGCGCGGCCGGGAATGTGTGCTTCCAGCCTTCGACGCGCGTGACTTCGGAAAGATGTTTGCGCGTGTTCTCTTGTGCCAGGATGCTCGCTCCCGCCCCGTGGAGCCATTCGTTACCTCCGGTGTGATCGAAGTGCCAGTGAGTGTTTATCAATTGTTTGACGGGATCCGCATTAATGCTCGCCAACGCTGCGGAAACATGCGGACGCGCCGTGACGATTTCAGCATCGACGAGCAGCTTTCCGTCGGGGCCGGTGAGGACGGCGATATTTCCGCCCGCGCCCAGAAGAACGCTGATGTTACGGCGAAGCGCTTGAACTGTAACTTTTGCAGTTGCGGCGGCCTTTACCCCCCCCGGAACAAGCACGTCGTCTGAAACAGCGAACAAAGCCGTCGGAGTGAGCCAGGCGGCCGCAGCCATGAGGCCTCCTGCGGCTATAAACTGACGTCGTGAAACCTCAATTGATGGCGTCGTGACCATGCGCATCTCCTTTATCGCTTTCGCCTGTACGTGATCTCTAAATCAAACCAATACCTCGGCGGCCCGGCCCTTCGCGGCAAAGGCGAAAGGCCGGGCCACGCGGCCGCTACGCCGTCGCTTTTGCGGCACTTTTGAGGAATGCGAGCAGGTCGGCGTTAATCGTGTCGGCCTCGGTCGTGGGCATGCCATGCGGAAAGCCCTTGTAGGTTTTCATCGTGCCATTCCGCAGCAACTTTGCCGAAAGCGGTCCAGCCGCGACATAGGGCACGATTTGGTCGTCCTCGCTATGCATCACCAGGACTGGGACAGTGATCTTCTTCAGGTCTTCGGTGAAGTCTGTCTGGGAGAACGCGACAATGCCGTCATAGTGCGCCTTGGCGCCTCCCATCATGCCTTGGCGCCACCAATTCCAAATGGTGCCCTGAGAAGGTTTCGCACCTGGCCGGTTGTAGCCGTAGAACGGACCAGCCGCCACATCGTAATAGAATTGGGATCGGTTGGCCGCGAGTTGCGCCTGCAGTCCGTCAAACACTTCTTTGGGCTGACCGGTCGGATTGGCCGCCGTCTTCAACATTAGGGGCGGTACCGCGCTGATGATGGCCGCTTTTGCCACCCGGCTCTCACCGTGACGAGCCAGGTAGTGCACCACTTCACCGCCGCCGGTCGAGTGGCCGACATGAATCGCATCCTTGAGGTCGAGATGTGCGGTCAACGCCGCTAGGTCGTCGGCGTAATGATCCATGTCATGGCCGTCCCAGGTCTGACTCGAACGCCCGTGACCTCGCCGGTCGTGAGCAATCACGCGGTAGCCACGTTGACCAAAGAACAACATCTGGTTGTCCCAGTCGTCCGCTGAGAGTGGCCAGCCGTGACTGAAGACGACTGGCTGGCCTTTTCCCCAGTCCTTGTAGTAAATCTGCGTACCATCTTTCGTAGTGATCGTAGGCATAAAGGTTCTCCTTATCTTTTTTTTGGAGTTCTATTCACTCAATAGAGCCGTTTCGCATGTAACGACTGTTCTTGCAACGTGTTCGATCAGCTCAGCGACTTCCGTAGGACGCGATTCGTAAATGGAATGGCTCGCACCTTTAGCCTCGACGGCGTTGCTCTGACCACGGGTGGCGTTCTAGCGCATTGGATGACCCCTTGTCAACGCGTCAAAAAAGTATTCGTTGTCGCCGAGCCCTGCAGTTCTAAAGAACCGGCTTTGTGCAAATCTTCCGATTTAATACAATTCCACCAGCGTGCCGACCCCTTGTGTCCACCACGCGAAGCGTTTCCACTGGAAGTCCTGATGATCAATCCTACGCTGCGTCAAAACGCGCTGTAAGACGTTTTGGGCCGCTAAGTCGGACTACTTATATCATTCTCAATTTGACGTGCCACGATTACTCAATGTCATGTCTCGGAAGACGGCGATAAGAACACCTGTCGCTCACGATTTAGGCCGACGCGACTCGCGCTCCAGCAGCGGCGGTCACCAGCGCCTCCACTTTTGCGTCTAGGTCGCGGGCGACTTGCAATGCTGCATCATTTCCGTAGGGAGCCAGAAAAGTAGCCATCTTGTCGTAGGAGAGATGCACTCCATCGGGTCGCTCGTCGACTAGGATCGTAACTGGGGCATAGGAGCCGGCGTCCGGAACGTGCTTCGCCATTTCCTTCATGATGAGCGGATTGCCCACGATAAAGCGGATCATCCTTGGTGTATCTCGACCCGTTTCTTTGCGGATAATCGAGCCGTGATCCAACTCCATAAACAGCATCAGTCCTACGTCGCTCAAGCCTTTTTCAACTGCGCTTTTCAGTTCGGCAAAAGAGTGCGCTTCGTGAGTTGATTCCCCAAATTCGGCCATATCCGGATGACCGATAGCGGCGTTCACACGTGCTATTACTTCATCAAACCGCCTTGAAGTAGTCAGGGTGAAACGCTCTATCTCGATTTTTCTTATCATCTCGAACCTCCTTGTGCATAACTGCGCGTTGATCTCCGTCGCCCCTAGGCACTTTGAATCGATGGTTCGAAGCGTCTAACCAAACGTGAAATCGAGAACCTGAGCGCCGGGATCTAGGAACTCGATCTCAAATCTGTGGTCTATGATCGGGAAGCCCTTCTGCCGAATGATCTGATACATGCGGGGCTCGCGAATTTCCCCGTTGCCGTCCGCCCCTGTGTCAACTCCGTTGTTGTCGCCAGTCAGTTTTGTTCCCAACTGTTTCCAACTTGCACCACAATGCAGCAGGCAAGGAAACGGGCAGCACGCTAACTCAATGATTCTGTTTGGGGATTTGGTCGGGGCGTCCGGATTTGAACCGGAGGCCTCCTGCGCCCAAGGCAGGCGCGCTACCAGGCTGCGCTACGCCCCGACATGAAGTACGTAAAGATTATAAAGGACTTCCCAACAGAACTGTTGCTCCATCTGACCAATTTCGCCTCCAACTGTGCCAAAACTGTGCCAAATAGATTTCACTGAACCATCGCTGTGCCAGAATCCAACGGCATTTCATTGGCCTGGCGGTTGATTTTCTCCAGAGCTTCTCTCTTCATTTGCAGTTTCATTTGCGAGTAGCGTTTGAAGACCTGAGAGTCCCCTTGGCGAAGTAATTGTGTCACCCACTCGTCGGCCACGCCGCCCGCACTGAGGCGAGTGGCATACGTGGATCGCAAATCATAAATCCGAAAGTAAGTAACCTTCGCTCGTCGGAGAGTCTTATGCCAAACGGTCCTCAATGCTACCTGGTGTCCCGTCGAATTCAAATCGCTGGGGAATAGAAACGGTCCATCTCCCGCGATTGCCAGTTGATCTCGGAATGCACCAACGGCAAGAGGCGTAAGTGGTACCTCAGCGATTCCGTTTGGAGTCTTGGAGTCCGGTATCCAAACAACCGCGTTTGGAAGGTCTAGTTGGTCTTTCTTCATGGACATCAGTTCCTTGTAGACCCTAAGACCCGTCTCCGTGATGATCCGCACGATATTCCGCAAGTGTGGTTGGGCGTGAAGCTCAATTTGTTTCTGTTCTGACCAACTGACGTAGTGCGGTCGGAACAGACCCTTCACACGAACGGGAAATTCGACACCGGAACATGGGTTAGCCGGGAGCAGTCGCTTCCTCACGGCAACGTTCAACACGCGCCTGAGGACGCGAAACTCCTGGTGTACCGTCGCGGGCTGCAAAACTCCTTTCTCTCTGAATCCAAGGGAAGACTTGATTCGGACTCGCTGGCGGAGACGATCTCGCAAGTAGAGTTCTATGTGGTCGGCGGTGAGATCCACCAAACTGCCCGACGCGAAAGCACCTTTGAGGTGCTTCACGGCACGTAGATTTATCTCGTGAGTCTTCTCAGCTCGCATGGGTGGCTTCGAATAGGTTTCCAAAAAGAAGTCGGCCCATTGTCCAAAACTCAAGGATTCCCCTTTCTTTACGACATCCAGTACGTTGTTGTCTCTGGCCTGAAGCCTGTCTCTCAGTCTCTTCTGAGCTTCATTCCAGTCTTCGGTGAGGGTTGACTCTCTTCGACGAACGCCGTTCCGGTCGCGATAACGAATCCACCAGACCCGGCTTTCTTTTCTCCGAAAGACAACACCGTCGTGCACTCGTGATCTAGGCATTCTCCATCTCCTGTCTGAAGGATGCGCGGAACGAGTCCAAATCCGATTTCAAGAATCGAATGTTGCGACCCATCACGCGGAGATGGGGAATCTGCTTTCGCTCAACCCAAAGATACACCGTCTGCGGACTGACGCCAAGATAGCGAGCAGCTTCCTTCACGTTTAGAGGGATTTCACTGGATACAAACGCAGTCGTTGGCGCGTCTTGAAGAGATGATTGAGTCATGGCAATTCTTCCTTTAGAGAGTGCGGGATCGATTTCTCGTCGTAGACCGGATTGAATTCGTATTGGTCGCGCTCGGCATTGAAAGCTCGGACTTCGAGAATCTGCGAAACGTATCGTCTTCCTGGGCGGCGTTCGAGCTGGATGATGACGTTGAGCGAGTCGCCGATGTTGGTCTTGATAGCGCGATAAGGCAATTCGACGCCGCTTTGCAATACGCAGCTCGTGAATCTTGAGATCGCTTGTTGAGCGGAACTGGCGTGGACGGTTGAAAGCGTTCCTGAATGGCCAGTATTGAGGAGCTGAAGCAAGTCAAACGCTTCGCCTCCGCGAATCTCACCGAGAATGATTCGGTCGGGCCGGTGTCGAAGTGATGCCTTCAATAAGTCGCGGATCGCCACGGCAGGAAGCCCTGCCTGTGCCTGACGAGCTTCAAAACGGACGAGGTTTGGCTTTTCGAGCTGAATCTCGGACGTGTCTTCGATAAGAAGAATTCGGTCGTCATCCGAAACGAGTTTTCCCAACGCATTCAATAATGTTGTTTTGCCCGTTCCGGTCCCGCCGCTGATGAGAATGTTCTGCCGTCTCTCGACGTAGTCGTTCAGCCGTTCAACGAGAGTTACATCAAGGCTTCCGCATTTCACCAGGTCTTCAATCGTGAAGTGGCGACCGTTGAACTTTCGAATTGTGAGCGTCACGCCGTGGATGCTGCACGGCGGGATCACGGCTGCGACGCGGCTACCGTCAGGCAGCCGGGAATCGAGGATGGGCTTCTGCTCGGAGATGTCGTCACCAAGCCGCCGTGCGATGTTCTTGACGGCGACCATCAAAGACTTCTCGCTCAAGGTGAGGTCAGGCACTTCTTGAAGTACGCCCGCCCGTTCAATAAAGACGTGAGTCGAACCATTGACCATGATTTCGCTTATGGAGTCATCGCGGATCAGGTGCTCGATGGGTCGCAAGAATGGAAGGATGGTTTCAAATCCGAGCATTAGATTTCTCCGCTGGCGAGCTGCTCGAAATACGAGCGGTTCACATCGTTGTAATAGGGTTTCAGATAGCAAAACATCGGCGGCATTGGATTCAGTCCGTCATACGCAATGGCGACTGCCTGCGCGTTTTTGAGTTCCGTGAAAGTCTTCATGTCGAATCGATAGTCCGTGCGGGTGTTGTAGCTCTTCGAGGCCGTTACGTTGGCGCGATTCGAAATAGCCTTACCTGAGAGAAAGCTCACACGGGCATCGTGGCCGCTTTCGGAGAAGTTGTAGCTGACTTTGAGGCGGTCTTCCTTCCCGCACAACTCGCTTGCCGTTTGAGCGGAGAAATCATCAGACAGTGCTAGGAAAATCTTGGTGCGGAAGGTCTGTAGCAACGAGCGCCAGGTGTCTCCGGGCAACGAGGACTTGAGCGAACTGATGCTCTGCGTGGCCACGATGGGAATGCACTTGGGTTGCCGCGAAAGGCTGAAGAACTTTTCATCGCCCGTGGGCTCGTTTTCTCCGACGGTCGCAAAGTGCTGGTATTCATCGCAGATGAAGAAGACTTGGCGGAAGTAGCGCTCTCGGTGCGTTTCCATCTCTGGGACTCGATTGAGAACAGCCCTTTGAAAATCCAGTTTCATCATTACGCCTAGCGCCTTGGCGAGACCGGCGTTCATGCCGATAGGAAAATTGAGGGCGCAGACTTTGCCAGTCTCAACGAGCCATGTAAAGGAAGGCAAAGGCTTCCCGTATCGGTGATCTGCATTGGCTACCGGGTCATAGCACTCGACGGGAGGACAGAACGTCCTCTTTACGTCGGGATTGTCATCGAACAGAGAAAGAAAGACGGAGATGCCTTCCACAATCGAGGTGCGCAGCTTGGGCTCGATCCGTTTCCAGTCGTAATGAAACCATCGCTTCACGGCTTCGAGCTGCTCCCACTTGCGAAAGTCACGGTCACTGGATGAATCTGCGTTGAACTGGAATGGGACCTTCTTGTTTCGCAGAACGTCGCACAGTTCGGTGATGGCCTTGGCTCGATAGATGTTGTTTGGTTTGTCGAGTTCGAAAGAGAAGGATTTCAAGTCACTGACCCATGCCGTGTAGGTCTCCGGCGTCACTTCGATGAAGAACTTCGATAGCTTCTTCTCCGCTTCCTCGATCCGCTTTTCCAGAACTTCGGGTGAGATCGCGCATTCGTACACGTCGAAGAGCGTTACGTAGTCGTAGGCGACTTTGTGAAGCAGGATGATGAACTTGACGAGGTTCGTGTAGGCTTGCTGCCAGAACGGTTCTTTGCCCTTGCCGAAGAGGTTGTTCAGAAGAGCTGCGATGCTGTAGGCCAGGGCGTACGCGTCCAAATCGTTGTGCAGGGGGTTATAGCGGTACTCGGAGTGCAGGCTGACTTCGATGTAGTCTTCGGCCCTCTCATACCTTTCCAGAATTCCTCTGACCTTGTGGCAGAAGTCGCCTTTGACTTCGAGTACGAGGCCGCCTATACGCTTCGCTTCGTCCTGGGCTTTGTAGGCGATGAGCTGCTCGGCGAAGGGGTACATGCAACAACTCGTCTTGCCGGTCCCAACAGCTCCCAAGATTGCTATGCCGGTGTAGAGGCCACGCTCCGGGATCGTAAGCCAGTGCGGGTTCTCAGCCGGGACCGGCTTGCGCGGGTCGTGAACCTCGCCGACGACGAGGAACAGCTTGTCGCGGTGTTGTGCGTCAGGATACGCAGGCAATCGCGCCGGAGAGACTTGCTTACGAATCTTCAGGGTGAAGATGTACAAGCCGGAAAGCAGAATTGAAAAGATGATGTATGGCGTCGTGAACAGCATCGCGGTGTAGCTGTATTTCGCGCCCGAATAGACGAGTGGGGCCTTGACGGCGATCAGGCGTAAGAAGAGGTTCCCCTCTGGGAACGGCAACAGGAAGTAGAGAGTCATCCCTGTTGCCGAAGCGAGAACGAACGCGATGAAGTTCTTCGAGTTGAGAATGCGTTGGATCATGACTTCTTCGCAGTACGAGGTGTGGCTGGCGAGTCGGCTGAGTGTTGTGAACGGAGCCAACGCTTGAAGTCGTAATCCTTCTTGAAGACGAGCCGGAGAGCGGATGCGACGATGTGTTCGCGACTCGTCCCGATGAATTCCGCGTAACGGTCGAGCGTGTCGAGAATGGGCTGTTCAATCTGGACTTCGAGCGAGACGATTTTGGGTGGCTCGGCTGGCTTTTTGATGATGGACATCGTTGATCTCCTTTGCTGGGTTGTTTCCGAACGATTCGAGGGACGCGGGCAAAAGCCTTGAGCGCAATAGAGAAAGGGCGGGAGCGACCCCCGAAGCCCGGAGGGACCAGGGCCGCGAAGCGGTCCGTCAGGTGGGGTCGCTCCCGCCCTTTCCGCGATTTTGCCCGCGTCCCGTTCTGCGCCTCGGGACTTCGTATCTCGCTGGTTGTTCGGGTCTTAGGATTTAGGAGTGCGGAAAACCGAAAGGAAAACCGTGAGGAAAACCGTTTTCATCACGGTTTTCCAGTGACTTTCGAGTTCTGCCCGAACGAAGAATAGTCACGAGGAAGCAGGCAGGTTTTGAATTGCACGTCCTGCCTGTGAGACGGACGGCTCTCGATTTCCGCAACCAATTGCTTTTCGCTGATCTGGCCCGTCTGCCATTTCTTGTACGCGGACTCGAACGGCTCGCCGGGAAAGCACTGTTTTGCGTGGTTGAGAAATTCGAGGTCGCTATTAGTTAGGGTTTCATATCGTTTTGCTTCCCACGCTGCACGTAGAGCAAAGTACCGGGCAAGCTGCGAGGAAAGCTTCCCGGTCTGAGGATCGAGCGTTCCCCTGAAGAGAGCCTCCGCCTTTGAAAAGAATGTTGTGCGCGGCCCTGCATAAACGAATGCAAAGAGTGGCAATCGTTTTAAGAAGCCCGAGTAGGTTTCAAGGTGCGTATTGAAATCTGAAAGATGGCCGATGCCTGGGTCCACGTAGGTCAGCGTGGGCACAGCCTCTCCGGTGCGAGCCTCGTCGAGGAACATTGGGAACTTGTCCACGAAGTAGCGAATCGTATCTGGGACACGATTCGCTCCGGCATAGGTCTTTCCTGGCATCTCTTGAGGACGGATTTGAAAGTGATCCTGAAAGTACTGGACCTTGTCGGCTTCGCCCTCAAAGTAGTCATGGTGAGGATGGGCAATGATGAAATCCAGGCAAGCGAGCTTGGTCTTAATGAAATCAAACGAGTGCTCGCGGCGGTTACGAATGTTCGCCCGCCCGATGGCCGCGTACATTGGCTTGTAGGTCAGTTGATAGACGCGAGCGTTGTTCTGATGCTTGCTCTCTTTAACATGCTCTTGTTCGAGAGCCCTCTTGATGAATGCGCGGACGGTGCGTCCTGACCTGTTGCCGCTGAACTGCCGCAAATGCGCCTGCGTGAAATAGCCCGAATGGATCGCTACCACATAGAGGAATCGGGCTTCGCGTTCGGTGTATCCGAAGCTCTTGATGGCGGTGAGGTGTTCCTGCTGGATTTTCATAGCGAGAGGATCTCCGAAATGAGGTGTGGGTCCTGCGCGGCTGCGCGCACCCGAGAGGCGTCGTCTGCCGGTGCGTAAATCGAAAAGCCTGCTTTGCCCTTTTCCGCGAGGTGATGCCCGCGATAGTCTCGCGTGGCAAGTTCTAAATCGACGCGGGACTGCTCGTGGTCTCGCGTCTCGTATTCGATCCTCAAATCAGGCAGCGGAATCTTGCCGTCTACAACTTTCAGTCCGTGGTCTTGGGCGATTTGTTCCCGCCTTGCCTCTTGCTCCGATTGTGGCAATGACTTGAGCTTTGCCAGTTCTCGATACAGGTCGCGTTTCAATTCGTAGTCAAGAACGACTCTGAGTTTTGTGCCGCCGACCTTTTCAATCTTTTCCGATGCCTTCTGATACAAACGGTAGAGCATGGCATCATGCCGGGCTTCACGCGGTTTAACGAATCCGTGATGCAGGGATTGATTCGCGGCAAGGCCTTGAGGCCGGTTACGGTTCAGGAATGTATGCGCTGGTCGGGTGACGGTAAGAATCTGTTCCTTCTCCGTACCCGATAGGGTCCTTCGCTGGATAAGTCCTTGGGCCGTGAGGTTTCTGAGGTCTTGTGTGGCCTGATCCGCGTTGCCTTGGTATTGAATCTCTACGAGGTCCTCAGTCTTCACGCTGCGGAACTTGGCAATTTCAATAAGGGCAACGACCTCCGAGTCACGCAGGTTGTATTCCCTGTCTCGATCCTGATGTGGGCGACGATTCCCGCGCTCGACGTTTCTAGGGCGTTCCTCTCGGTTTCTCGATTCCGGTTGTTCGCCGCCACCAGCACCGCCTCTGCCGGGCTCCGGCTTGGCATCCTCAGTCTTGCGTTCCGAGTCCTGTTTCGCGGGTGGATCGGGCGCGCGGTAGTCTTCTGGATCGAAGTCGTAGCGGGACATTGTTCACGTTCTCTCGTCGTAATCTGAGTCTGCGGGTAGATTCACGTTTCCGACATGGAACTGCTTGTCGATGTGGGATAGCTTCCGGCCAGTATCTTTGAGGAAGGACTTGCGAATGAGGACGAACGCGCCCGCAAAGATGTTGAGAAACAGCAACCCGAAAAAGGTCGTGAGTGCCGACCCGTACTGGTGAAGAAGGAATGCGCGATAAGGGACTAGGAATTTGAGCTCCCCCATGAGATAGAAGGCGATTGCGATTAGGAGGGCAAGCGACAAGAGAAGAGCGTTGGCAACCATTTGAGCTGCTCCTCGATGTTGTTACGTGCTGAGCGCGGCTTCGTTTTGCCTGCGAGCCGGAGCGAAAAAGCTTATGATTTCTTTGATGAGACGAACTGATGCTGTCGTACTGTTGGGGCTAGCCGTTCTGGCCGTTTCAGCGGTGAGTGTTTCCATTGCAGTTCTTCGCAGAGGAAAATTCTATGAATCGCTTCGTCCCGAGTCTCGTCCGAGGCGGTGGGTGCTGGCTTCTTTGTTGTTCTTGTTTGCTGTCTTTGTTCTGTGGTTCCCACTCTGGATGATCTGGCCGAATGCTCCAATCAGTCGTGTCTTTACGGTTTTGTTCGGACTTGCCTTTTTCATTGTCGGCATGACGTTCAAGTGGCTTGCGCCGCTCGTTGATTGGTTCATTAAACGGCGAGGATGGCCCGTTCGGTAAAGTCGCGACTCTTGCGCAGCTACAGTCGAGGCCAGCCTAACGCCGGTCGCGCCGGACGGAAGAACCTTCACTTGTCTGGTTTGAGCATAAATCGGGAGTTTGCAGAAACGTTTTTACCGCTGAGTCCACATTATTGAGTTGCCCCAGCAGAGACGAGCACGCGAACGCTGGCGGGTAGGTTCTTAGCTTTCGCTTTCATGAGCGCCGTTTCACCCTTGTTGTCGCGTTGCTCTAGACGAATACCCGGTGCCTTCACCAGGACTTCCAGCTTGTCGACATAATTATTCTCGGCTGCTCGAATGAGAGCTGTCTTGCCGTCTTTGTCCTGAGCATTTACATCCGAACCCGCCTTCAGCAATATGTTCGCGATTGAACCTGAGACCGTGTCAATCAGCGCGGTTTCGCCATAGTTGTTCCGCGCTTCTAGATTAATGTGGTGACGTATAAGCTCTCGAACTGCATCCTCGTCAAGCGAAAAGAGAGCAGTCTCGCCAAACCAACCATGCGCGTCAGGATCGGCACCTGCATTCAGAAGGAGATCTACGACTGTATCCCGGTGGATCAATTCTTCCGGCACTTCGGTATGTGGTCTGCCAATTTCTCCGATGCTAAAGCCGGAGTCACCGGAGGCACCACTAAGGAGAGCGGTCTGGCGGCGCTGGTTGCTTGCATTAACTTTCGCGCCATTTTTCAGCAACAGGCTTACAGAGTCCGGGTTCCCGGAGGCTGCCGCAGCCATAAGTGCTGTGTCCCCATATTTGTCTTTGGTATCCGCTTTCAATCCCGCCTGAAGCAGCAACTGCACTACCTGCGCATTGCCGCTAGCAGCCCCAAAAAGTAACGCATCCCGTCCAAAGTCGTCGACGGCGCGCCGGTCTGCACCGGCTTTTAGCAATGTGCTGACGATTTCTGGCGATCCGCGATCCGCTGCTAGGATTAGCGCCGTTGCATTAAATGGACCCTTGCGATTGAGATCAACAGGATTTGCCAGAATGGCGCGTATCACGGCTATATCGCTATAGAGCGCAGCGCGAGGTAAAGCTCTTGAGAGCAGCTCCTTCCTGCGATTTGGGGCGGAGACCTCAGCCAACAAATCTGGAACAGTATCCTGATTGCCTTTTAGCCATTCATCCGAGTGAGAGTAATCCAGGATGGCGGCCTGAACATGCTTAAGAACGGGAGGCACCTGGACCCAATCGTCAGTGACGGCTTTACGCAAACTGCCGACCTGTATCGAAGTGGTTGTGCTGCCAACGTCAGTCGCCCCAACCGAGTAATCATCCTCTAGCGAAAAGAAGTCGGCAGTTCGGAAAGAATCAAGTAGCTGCTGAATTTCCTCCGGTTTTATGCGGCGTTTGTGCTCCCCTTCTACAACTCCGACCCCCCTCCCGCTATATTCGACAACGCCGTTCCCCCGGACGCGAATATCACTAGAACCGTCGTTATATTCGAAGACCACAGAACCGATGTCGGTAACTTCAGGAAAAGGCACATGTGGAGTCTGGACGTGCAATTGAAAGTTGACGACCGCCTCGACCAGAACATCCACCAGCGCCCCATTCACTTCAAAGGGTCGATACCGATAATGTGCTGCTGCCTCAGCCGCTGCTTGCCTCAATAGTGCGGGGCCGGATGATTCAACTGTACGGACAACCTCACCCCGTTGATTGATCTCTAGCGTTAGCCGAACGACACCTTCCACCCGAGCCGCTTTTGCAATAGGCGGGTAAGCAGGTGCGTTCTGTTCGATCAGATGCTCTTCCGCTTCGGCTAAAGGTATGGACTTGAGATTGGAGGGGCCTGGAGCTATTTGCGCGACCGCCGGAGTGCCAGCAAACAACGCGACAGCGAGAATGAGACCGTAGGGCTTCATTTCGGGGCCAGGCCGAATATCTGTCCACATGTTAAATCAAACCAAGCCTTATCCATAGAGACCTTCATCTATCTTGGCCACATATGTCAAACCTGCTTAGCGACAGGGCCCTTTTTAAGCGAGGCCGACATCAGTTCCACGGCACGCTCATCCTCCGTGATCGAGAACTGATCTTATTTGAATGCCTCGTCTTCGCGGAAGTAAGTGATGGCGAGGCCGAGCGGATTGATCGGGATAAGCTCGTTCGGGACGTTGGTCTTGAAAACGAAGACAAAATTAGCCGTGTAGAGCGTGCGCTTCAGTTCGCTGTGATCCGCTGCCGAGTAATACACCATGTCGAAATCTACGCGGGCTTTGTACGGCGAGGTCTGCATCCCTTCGAGCGCCACGTTCTTCACTTCGATGTCGATCTCAGGTTGTGAGGGGTCCGTAAGGAAGCTCTTGATGACACCGTTCTTTTTGTACGCATCGATGATGTCGCTGGCCAGCTTGCCGTCGAGGAAGTACAGGGACTTCGAGAAATCGTCGTTCATGGTGTAGCGGTTGCGCCGGTAGTAGAGTTCGCAGAACTGCGACAGGAAGTATTTCGCCTCTGCGTCCTGAGGCTTGTATTCGAAATTGGCATAGCTGAGCGCTTCCGCCCTCCCCAACTGGTCGATGCGGATTACTAAGGGGCGAAAGTTCTGAAACGTGCGGATCGTTCTCATGTCGATCAGTCCGAGGGCGACCGCAACGAAGGCAAGAAGGACGAGCGCAATTTTGAGATAGGTGTTGGTGACCATAGGATCGCCGTATTGCTCCAGGTAAAGTCGCTTTGCGTCGTGAAAACTCGAATCGTTGTTCATGGCTTCATGCCCCCAATATGCCGGCGGATGACCCGCCGGAGGTTCCACTGAAGATGTGGTTCGTGAGTGCGGGAATTTTCAAGAGGGCGTAGATGGACGCCAAGAACGTAATGAAGAGGACGGGAAAGAATTCGAGGAGTTGTGTCGTCGAGATTGTTCCGTTCGGCTGGAGGTTCATCGTGCCGAGAATGAGGTTTGCGATGATGAACACGACGGCTGCGGCGATGACCTGGTAGAAGGCATATTGGATGAATGCCTTGAACCATCCCCAGAAGATCCATTCGAGTTTTGGAACGATAAAAAACGGTATGAAGATCGGGCCGACGAGGACGCATACCGCTGTCGCGATAAACCCATAGGCGATGACAACGATAGCGATGGCCTGAGCAGCGGCCAGCAGGATAGTGACCGCCGTATAGATCAGCGTGCCCAGGAAATCGCCGAACCCCGGTGAATCCATGCGGGATTCAAAGTCAGCGACTCGCTCTATCACAACCTGCAATTGCGTTTGCGTGATCCTGTTGGCGAGGAACTGCGATTCGTCGGTGATGAGATTATGAAAGCTCGTCCCCATTCCGGGGATCGGGTTGCTGTAATAGTTGACCATCGCAAATCCAAAGCTGATGGTGAGCAAAAGACTGGCGAAGTTCTCAAAGTGAAATCCGCCTCTGCCACTGGAGGCGGATAGCGCGGACTTGATGCCAAACCACGCGACGAGAATGGTCGCGAACATCCGAAATAGATTCTGGCCCATCGCGTCGAAGAAGCCGAGGTTCTGCGTTAGCAGGTTGTTGATGGCCTGGAAAATGAATTGCAGATAGTCGGTCTGCATGTGGTCTCCTTCGACGCGGCGGGGATAGGTTGCGTCTGATTACGGCATGCGGAAGTTCTGGAGCGAGTTGTTCAGCGTGCTGGTGACCTGTGCCAGATTGCCTGCCAACGTCGCTTGGCGGGCGATGTCGGTGTTGATGGAGTTAGCGGTTGTTTCCCGCTGTTGCTTGGCAGCGATTACGTTCTGTTCAAGCAACGAGAGCAGGAGCTTGTTCGAGTCTTGAAGCGTGCGAAGGGTGAGGACGTTCGCTGCATTGATCTTGTTGAGGACGGAGACTTCGGTGTTGAGGTTCGGATCGCTGGACAGCGAATCCTGTTCGAGGTTGTTGATCTGGTTCTGAATCGTCTGGGCGTTGTCGCGGATCGCGCCGATTGCGGCCATTGCAGTCACGTTAGCACCGTCTGACAATTCAACCGATGCGTACTGAGACTTAACGCGATTGAGGTCATCGGGAGTCATGCCGGAGAGCACTTGGCCGTTGTATTGGAGCAGTGGAGTGGTGGCCAACTGATAGCCGGTGTTGACCGTGTTTGGAAGGCCGGTATTCATGCCGTTGACCCACGTTCCTGTGTTGCCGTAGGTGTTGGGCGCGACGACATTCCGCCACTGCGAGAACTGCGCCTGGTAACGTGCTGGCATGTTCTGAAGGTTCCGGGCCATCTGAACGGCCAGGTTGTACTGCTGCACGATTTGCGTGTAGGTTTGCCGGAGTTGGTTAAGTTGCTGAACGAGTTGGCTGTAGCGAAGCACCGCATTGGCATAGTTGGTCGGGTCATACACGATCCCGAAACCGAACTGCGCGGAGGCGGTGCCCACGCACAAACCCATGACGAGCAAGACTGCAAGGAATTTCCTTTTCATCGTGAATTCTCCTTTCGTGAGTTTGTGAATCCTAGTGATTGCGGCTAAGGGCTACAGGTCTGAGGGCATTTTGTGGTTTCCGTAATCGGGAACCGCGAGGTCGCCTGAGAGATAAATCTTAACTCGGTGGCCTTCGCGAATTGTTACCGTGGGCAAGATGTTCAGAAATTTGTCGAGAATGCGCTGTGACGTTTGGCCGAGACTCTCGCCAACGCCTTGTTGAATGCTTTGGGTGCCGGATTGGGTCAGAACACCCCCTGAGCCCGCTTCAGCAATCCCGCCTATCGCGCCAACCGCGAGCGAAGCACCGAAGATTTTGAGGTAGTGGTTGTTGACCTGATCCCTGAGCCCGGTGTCTCCGATCTGATTCATTCCTTTGAATTGGTCGAGGCTGACGGAGTAACCGTCAGGCATGATGAGCCGGTGGAATGCGATCGCGAGTCGCGTTTGACCGAACGTGTCCACGCGCTTTGCTTCTCCCAGAACCTTCGTGCCTGACGGGATAAGAAGGCGCTGACGGTCGTGGGAGTAGATGTCACTGGTCACGAGGCATTCGACAGGGCCAATGAACTGCCCGTCGAGCCGGTTTAGCAGTACGGTTTCGAGGATTGTTCCTTCAAAGATGACGTAGTTTTTGCCGTCGGCAGCGTTGAGAGCGGATGGATTTGGCGAAGTTTGCTTCGAGGAACTCTCGGCGGCTTTCCGTTCTGCATCTTCGGCTGTGGTCGTGCCCGCCTGGGGCGCGTTGCTAGAGGCAGGCGGCGCGGGTGCAATTAGCTGAGGCGCTGGCGGTAGTCCTTGGAGGATCTGAGCCAGTTGCTGGTTAAAGGTCGGTTCTTGCGCTGGAAGGCCCGGCAAGCCAAACGGATTGTTAGTGGGCGAGGCGGTGCCCGGAGCCAGTTCCGGCTGTGCCAGGTCCTTCCTGTAGCTCAAAGCGACGTTCGACGAAAATAGCGAAACGTATGCTCTTTTCTTCCGTTCGTCTTGAATCGGATCGGAAGCGGTGGCTGGTGGCGACTGCGTCGTGCCCGCAACTTGAGCGGGCGCGGCGGTCTGACTCTCGGACTGTATTGCACCGAAGAACTTGTTCTGTTGATTTAGGGCGATCTGTTGCTCGCGCTGAAGGTCCTGAATCCGGTTCTGTAGCTCGGCTATTTTCCCCTCGTTGACTTCGAGTGGGGCTGGAGTTTGGACGGTAGACGTACCAGACCTTGGCAACGTCTGGGGTTTCTTCCCACCCGTGAGCCACATGATGCTGACCATCAATAGGGCCAGACCAAGCATGGCCCAAGTCTGTACGTTCTTCGGCATGAGGCCGGGCGGTTTTGGTGCTTTGTCCTGGATCGGCTGAGTGGCCGGGGAATTGACTGATTCTGTCATGGGCTCCTCTCATTCGGCGGAAAGTGTTCTACGAGTTTGCTTTTTACTGATGACGGGAAAATGCGAGTTTCTTCTTGCCGACGGCGAGATAGCCGGTGTCCACGATTTTCGGGACGATGTAGACGCCGTTCTGGAGTTCGAAGTTGATGAGATTCGGCTTGCCGTCTTTGATCTCGTAGATGGCTGGCTTTTCGGGAGCCGCGCACTTGATGTAGGTGAATGTGTCGTCGTGATAGATCGCTGAGACTAAGAACGGCTTTCCCGCACCCTTCGAGTCGAACTGATAGTCGAATTGAAGCTTTGTCGAGTACTCGGAACGGAATTTCTGTATCTGCTGTTGGGCGCTCGTCTGCGCCGTTTGAACCTGGGCATTAGCTTGGTCGCGAATTGTTTGCATCTCCCGCTTGTAGGCCTCCGCTTCAGTTGCGGGGACATAGCCTTGTGCGAAAGCGCCGGTTCCGATTCCGGATTCCTCCTTTGGCTCGATGACGACTTTCAAGTCCGGGTCGGCGTTCGGGTCGCTGCTAATCTCGGAGAGCAGGAACGAATAAACGTGACCGCTCGCCGTGATTAAATTCAGATTGCTGCGAATCCCGGCCTGTGCCGGATGGACGTAGCAGAGGTTATGCGCGCCGTTGATGATCCAGAATTCTTTGTCGCCGGTGGTGAAGTCGAGAATCTCTTCCTTCTCGGGCAGGATGATGAGCGTTGAATAGCGTACCTTGGCTTTTATCGGAACGATGTCGTTTTGCGCGTACTTCACGACGCGAGCGGTGTCGGTTGCCGCACGGGTCGTGATTTGGCCGAAGCTCAGGATGCTGAACGCAACGGCTGCAATAAGCCCAAAGAAACGAAACCTGCAAAATGAGAATGTATCCTTCATTGTTTCTCCTTTTGAAAGAACTGAGATCACGGTCATAAACAAATCGGTGCCAATACTTTCACTGCGTTCTTGCCGGTTCGCTGCGTGTTAACAAACTAAAAAAGGCACAGGCTGGTAGAATGCAGCGCGGAGGTCTACGGGTTTCAAATGCCGCGTCTTCCCAATTTCGAGTTCCACACGAGGGTCAACCACTCTCCGCACGTAGTTATCTTGGGTGCTGGCGCGAGCAGAGCTGCTTTTCCAGATGGCGATGCAAAGAAAAGACAATTGCCACTCATGACGGACTTGATCGACTGCCTCGGGCTTAATGAGGACATTCGAGCGGCTGGATTCGTGGATGTGACGGACTTCGAAGCTATCTACGACGAACTGGCGACGACCAAACGCAACCCTTCGCTCAGAGGTGAAATCGAATCTCGAGTTCGAGATTACTTTGAACAGCTGGAACTTCCGGACGTGCCTACCCTGTACGATTATCTTTTGTTGTCGCTCAGGGAAAAAGATTGTATAGCGAGTTTCAACTGGGACCCCTTCTTAGCGAAGGCGTTCATTCGAAACAGAGATGCTGCGAGCTTACCCAGAATTCTCTTTCTACACGGAAACGTGGAGATAGGAATTTGTGCTTCAGACAAAACCAAAGGGTTCAAAGGCGACAAATGTCGCAAGTGCGGTGGAGCCCTTCAACCCACAAGACTTCTTTATCCCGTTCGACAAAAGGATTACAAATCCGACCCGTTCATTGCGGCTGAATGGGGCGAACTGGAAGCTTCACTCAGTGATGGGTATATGCTTACGGTCTTCGGGTACAGCGCTCCCTCCACTGATGTAGAAGCGGTTGATCTAATGGTGCGGGGCTGGGGTGCAAACCCCACTTTTGAACTTGCACAAGTTCAGATCATCGACATCAAGCCTGGGGACCAATTAGAGAAAACATGGGAGAAGTTTCTGTGCCGTACGCACTACAGTACGACTGCCGACCTTTGGCGAACATGGCTGCTCAAGTACCCGCGCCGAAGTTGCGAGGCGCTGGCCATGGCCACGCTCCAGAATGATCCTTGGCGTGACAATCCTTTTCCGAAGTTGAACTCGCTTTCCCAACTGCACGCCTGGATTGCGCCGCTGGTTAGCGAGGAGAGCAAGGGCCGTTTCACGGGAACGCCATGCTTGCAAGGTAGTGATTTTGGACCGGTTCAAGCGCAGGCGAGTCGAAAACTGGGAACAGACTGGGTTCTAGATTGGTTGAAAACGATGTGCAAAGGAGGGCTCATCCCCCCTTTCTGCGTTGAACTCGTTCTAAAGGATGGCACTCGGTACAACCTGCACTCGATTGTGTCGTCCGACGACGAGACCAAGACGATGTGTGCAAGGATTTGGGACCTCAGGGCGTTTCGTTCAGACGAGCTAGATGCGTTAAAGCAAAGACTCAATGCGATTCGAGAAAGAAGCGCACTCGCTCCCGCCGAGGCAGTACATCCTAAATTGGATTGGGCCAATTTACATCTCCACTACGACGACGTTGCGTACTGCGTTGAGTGGCACGACCGAATTTGGCCCGCCGATGAAGGTGCGAAACCACAATCCCGTAAACGAAGCGAGCCGAGCCGGATTCGCAGGAAGTAGTAAGGGTCATCGCCGGTCCTCCGCTAAGATTTCGAGGCCCTTTTCAAAGCCGTAGGTCTCGAATGCCTCTCGCCGCTTTCGGTTGTCGAAAGGATCGTTCGTGTAGAGCCAGTAGCTCTTCCGGTCCACTTCGAGATTGGCAACCTTGGCCAGTTCGGGCGTCTTAATGAGTAGCTGTTGCTTTGGTCGGAGAGTGGAGATGAGTTCGACTTCGCTCTCGTTCAAATTGAACTGACGCCTGTAGAGATCCCGGTCCATGTCCGGGTTGGCCAGAAAAATCTTAGTCGGGCAGCTCTCAATGATGATGTCGAGGATTTCCGACTTCCTAAGCTCGTCCAGCGATTGAGTGGAGAGAATCATGGCGGCGTTCTGTTTCCGCCATGTCTTCAGGGCCTCGATGATGTAGCTCTTGATGCTCGGGTTCTTCAGAAACAGCCATGCCTCGTCAATGAAAAATGCCTTAAAGACGTGGCTGATCTTCGGATCGCAGATCGCCGTGTTCGCCCGGTGCAGGATGTAGAAGAGAAGCGGCTCCAAGACTTCGGGATATTGATTCATCCCCTGAAAGTCGAAGCACTGGAAACGGGAGAACGTAATCGTGTCTTCAGCGTTATCGAAGACGAAATCGAATTGTCCGCCAGTGGTCCACTTTGCGAGCCTGTCAGAGAGACGCCGGTCGAGCGTATTCGAGAGAACGCTCAGCGTGCGAAGTGTTGGCTCGATTTCGTACAGATTCTCAATCTGGTGGTAAAGATCGCGTTCCTCTGTGGGCGTCAGGTCTAACGGTGACGCCCCCTGGATGAGGACTTTTACAAATAGCGCGAGGAAGTCTAGGTTCTCCTTGGTCGGTGGAACCGAGAAAGGGTTGATCTTGAAGCCTGGCGAGTTCAACCCCACGCGGGAATAAGAGCCGCCAAACAATCGAGTCAAGCTTTCGAAGCTGCCGCCTAAATCAAAGATGAAGGTATAGGGCTCGTATTTCTGCATGTTCGTGATGAGGAAATTCAAGAGGAAAGATTTTCCAGAACCCGTGCGGCCCAGAATCATCGTGTGGGCTACGTCACGGTGATGAAGGTTTAGGAAGTAGGGTGTGTTGTGATTGGTTTCAAGAACGGCGAGATATTCCTGCTTGAGGTGCCGGTTCTCGGGCTCGCCACAGTGAAGCGTAAAGAGAAATGAAAAGTCGGCATAGTTCGTGTTGAGCAAATACATGGATCGGAGATTGAAGGGCGAGCCGCCTGGCACAGTCGCAAGAAACGCATTCAAGAGGTTGTACTTTTCCTCATAGAGCTGTGCATCGTGAACGCTGAACACTTTGTAGAAGTCGGCAGCGGCGGTCTCCACCTTCGCGGTATCGAGGTCATAGATCACGACGCTCAGTGAAAAGTGCCCGAAATAATTGCCTTCGATTTCGAGTTCCTTGATGCTCGCGCCAAGTTCGCGGACCTGGGCTTCCTTTGAATCGTCCACGAGAACGTCGGTTGCTGGTGCATCCGAGACGTTGAGATGACTTGCTAGGGAGCGCTTCGTGTTGTGGAAGTGGCGGCGCTTCGATTGGATCGCCTTCCGTGCCTTGCCGGAATCTTCTTTCTTCCACTCCGTGACGATGTGAAAGTTAGCCTGCACTTCGAGAAGGTTTTTGAAGATAAGCGGAAAGCTCTGAGCCGAGGGCTCTTTGAGTGTCAAGACCTTGACGTAGTAGTCGTCGAGCTTCAAATGTCCGCGATGACATTCCAGATGCGATTCGCAAAGATAGTAGTCCAGAAACGTGTCGTGCTTGAGCCGTGCAAGGTGGAGCTTCTGCGGCGCGAAATTCAACGCTCGCTTCAGAACTCGGAAAGCGTCTTGCTTGCCGAGGAGTTCGACCTGGACGAAATCGCTGACTTGAAGGATAAAGCTCTTCGCCTTTTGGTGGAGAGCAATAAGTGCTTTTGTGATCTCCCGGTCGAGGAGAAGGACTTGCCTGCGCGATGAGAACGCAGCGCTCAGGTCTTCGAGTGTCTTCTTTGGATTCTTGTGAAACTCGGTTAGCGACTTTAACAGAGCCCGCTTGTAACGGAAGCCTTCGAAAACAACGACGTAGAACATTTGAAGCGAGTACAGCCGCTCGGATTTCTCGGCGAAGTGACGAATGCGATTCTCAATGGCCGTGTTGACGATGGGGTTCGCATACTTTTTGTAAGGAATTGGCTCGTTGTTTCGCTTGAAGAGGTACTGGTAGATGCGAAAGTTCTCGTCGAAGAGCTTTAGTGCCGATTCCAGGCGTTTTGTTAGCGTGTCGAGTGAATTGGGATCAAGGCACTCGTAATCTACGCCGTGAACTTGAAGGATGACGCCCACATCGCCCGACTTGGTCAGGAAGGCGTGCGGGTCAACGAAACCGAACAGGTTCACCTGTTCGTTAAGTGAGCCGGTTTCGCTGTATGACTTGAGGACTTTTTTGAGATTAAGCATTCGGGGCTCTGCGGATCATGATGGGACTCAGCTTGGATGGGTCGTACTGCGTCTTGAATTTGGCTGCTGACAAAAGAAAACGAAGGATCTGTGGATCGGTATTCGTGGCCCACCGGGCGGCAAGGTACAGAAGAAAGAACATTAGGATGCCGCCCAGCAAGCTCGAAAGCATGTTGAACGTCGCTGCGCCCATGCACATGGCGAAGAAAAAGAGCTTTCTCTCGACGCCAAGAACGGTCAATGGGCGATGAAGGGTCCGGTAGACCGTATTGATTCTTCTTGGTTGATCCATGGGCGTCTCCATTCGGAGCGAGAGATATGTTGGTTACGAAGCGGGAAAGAGCCAAGCGAGGAAGTTCACTGCGGCAATGGCCATGCCGACGCCAAATAGTACGCCAGCAAGAACTCGTTTCGAGCCGCCCTCACCAAACGCGAAGGTCAAGCCTGCGACCACAATAGAAACGAGTGAGAGACCACGCGCGATAGTGGTCGTGAACGCTTGCATCAAGACGTTGACGGCGTTCTCCCAAGGGGATGCACCTGTTGCTTGGGCGAATGCAGCTGTTGCGAAAATTAGCGACAAGGAAAATGCGAGAGACGCGGGCCTGAGCCAGCGGGAGACGAATTTGCTGCGAAGGAGTTTCTTCATTGCCGGCGAGTTCCTTTCGGATGATGCGGGTCAGGCCCGCATCGGGATTCGAAGACAATCTCTCGCCGAACTTTGTGTGGCGGGCTAGTGTTGGTGGGAGGACTGAAGATTGAATTGCAGCGCGCCGCTGCGGAGCTGCTCCCGAAATCACACGTACGCGCCCACTAGCCGATGACAGAGTTGCAGGGACTGGCGACAGATTGCGCTGAGTTGCAGCGAACTGTTGCTGTTTGGATTCGCTCTGTTTCGGTGAGGAGTCCAGCGAGAGTTGCCTTCTACTTTTACTAATGGGCATAACTTCACTTTGATTCCCCGAAGAAAAACTCCCCGCCTTCCGCGAATTGTTTTTTCTCGTTTGTCGATTCTGTGAAGAGGCACCAAACGAAAAAGAATCGTTCTTAATGCCGAGTTCATCGGCTGCTTTTTGAAGGCGTTGCAGAATTCTTTCGACGCGCCAGTGGACGGCCTTTTCTGAGAGCGCCGTATGGGTATGAATGATCTCCTTCGCGAAGAAACCTTCCACTTTCAATTTGATGAGCAGTTCGCGCTCGAAAACGGAAAGGATTCCGAGTCGATGACAGTAGTCGAGGAAATCGTTCAAGACGGAGACCGTCTCGAATCTGTCGTTTGCGCCAGGCTCGTCACTCGTCTGCGATTTATCGAATTCTCTCTGAATCGTGAGGCGCTTTTCCTTTTCTGCCCAACGAAAAGCATTCTTGCGGAGCGTTCTCGTTAGAGCGATAGGCAGATGGTTGCTTATTGTGATCGGACCAGCCGAATCCACCAGTTCTAAGAATAAAGTGAGAATCTGTTGAGCGATGTCTTCGGCCTCGATCTCACGGAACCAGGCACGAACCTCGCGATAGGTTCGGTGAATCATCGGAACGAAAGAAAGGACTAATACAGAATTTCTGAGTTCAGTTTCGGAGATGAGAGAACTGGATCGCATTAGGGAGCCAACAACTTCGCTGGCTGAAGGCACACTCTTCTCTCCGTCCCTGTGGGAATGCAAGTGCTCGACTAACGCGAGAGCGTTTGAGAATCCCCCCAGGGGTAACGCGGCGCTCGCGAGCCTCAAGAAGTCGTTTGAGAAAGGCGGTTCACTCAACGAAGTAACGAGATGTCTCTCGATCTTGCAAATATGGCAATTGCACTGAAGATTTTCTCGCATGATATCAACTCCTGAGATCGAGCCGAAAGGATCGGCTGACGAGTATGCGGAAAAGCGCCGAAAGTTCTGGTTCAGGACGACTCGAATTGCGCCTGCCTAATCCGCTCTTGTTTGCTTGTTGAAGGAAAGTCGCGTTTCTTGACGCGGCGATGGCTCGGGTGTGGAAGCCACATTGGGCAGAGCGATTCTTTGTTGGGGGACTGAAGAAAGCTGCCTGCGAAGAATGGGTGGCAAGTCATATCCGTGTTACGGCGGCTCCTTCTTTCTGCGAACGCCGATTGTGTTATGATAGGCGAAGATAAGGCGAAAGTCAAGGCCGGTCAAATACGCGAAAATGGCACTAATGCACGGGACTTTCTGAATCTGGAGGAAGCCAATGGAAGTGAAATCGTTCACGTACAGGAAGAACCTGTTCGGAACTTACTACAAGCAGGGAGTTCTAAACGTCCAGAAGATGGACGATCACATGGCGAAAATGTTGAACGATGGCTGGGAAGTGCTAACGCAAACGGCACACAGTGGCGAGCGGAGAGTTCTCAGGCCATTTGCGAAGAGAGACTCCATCACCGTTTCCTTTAGGAGAAAATGAATGGCGCGAGATATGACGTATCTGGAATAGTACTCTCGTTTCGACTTGAGGTAGCAAAGTGCGTCAGTGCGCATTCTGTGGAAAAGATGCCGAGACGGAAGAACACGTCATACCCAAGTGGTTGCAGAAGCATTTCGATTTGTTTGATCAGAGACTTGCCCTCTGGAATGGCACGACTATTCCGTACCGGCAGACTGTGGTGCCAGCCTGCTTAGCGTGCAACCGTGACCGATTCGCACCCCTCGAAATGAGGGTCCGAGAAGGTAGGGCGTCCCGGCGCGACTATTATTTGTGGGCGCTCAAAATCACTTACGGTCTCGGACATAGAGATACCAGCCTATTGCTCGATCGGAGCCGTCCTCAGGCAGGCCCACTGCTACCTGACGAAATCGCCAAAGATATTGAAGAACTTGCTCGCCATGCTTTCCAAGGGGTAGATCGAACAGAGTTTCGTTTCTCCCCCGAACCGTTTGGGTCGGTTATCCTCATGGACACCGATTCCGATGAATTCGTTTTCATAGATGTTCCGAGGCCATTTCGAGCGGTTGCAATCGCTCTCCCGAATAAAAAACATCTGGTGGTGTTGCCTGGGGATCGAGGTGTGATCGCAACGATGTATGGAAGTCGTCGCTTCAAGAAAAGGATGCAATTGGAATTCCCTAGCGTGGATGGGCAATTGCAGCTGGCCCTCAAGGTGTTCGGGATGTTAATCACGAGGAGCCACTTGGCTATACCGCGCGCCATTCTTCTCAAGGAAAACGGCATATTCGCGGCGCGTGTTCCCAGAAATCTCCCGACAGTCTATCAGCCGCGCGAAGTCTATCGGGGCATCGCCGATATGCTCCATCTTCCACACGCGCTGGCCGATGAAGCACACTCGCGACATGCCTCAGGCTATGCGAGTATCGGGTCTCTGCGTTGGAGATAGGGACAGGACATCCGGAACCGCATTCAACGAGAAGCGGTCACAGGGTGGCTCCTTGAACGTGCAAGAGCTGCCCGGAGCACGTCCCCCGAGGCTGCGTGTTATAGTGCTGCGTTAGTAAGCCATCTTAATATTGGCGAATTTGGCGAATGCCCTCAGTCGAGAAATCCAAATACGAAGTCGGCTCGCTCGTGCTCTTGCGTGGGCGGGAATGGGTCGTCATCCCATCGGACGGCAGCGATGTCATCCGTCTACGACCGCTCAGTGGTCGCGAAGAAGAAACCATTGGGGTTCACACGCTGTTGGAAGAAAACCACGTCAAGCCAGCAACGTTTCCTGAACCTGACCCGTCCACAGCCGGGGACTTCATCGGCGGAAAGCTACTCCGAAATGCGGCGCGCCTAAGTCTTCGAAGTGGAGCAGGGCCGTTTCGCTCGCTCGGAAGAATCTCTGTTCGTCCGCGTCCTTATCAGTTCGTGCCTCTCATCATGGCGCTCCGCCTGAACACGGTTCGACTATTTATCGCTGACGATGTCGGTATTGGCAAGACAATCGAGGCGGGGATGATTGTCAAAGAAATGCTCGACAGGGGCGAGGCAAAGAGGCTCTGTGTCTTGTGCCCGCCCCACTTGTGTGAGCAGTGGCAGGCTGAACTAGCTGAGAAGTTTCACATTCACGCCGCAGTAATCCGCACATCCACAATTGCCAAGCTGGAACGGTCCGTTCCTATCGGCTCCTCCAGCGTGTACCGGCACTATCCGCACACAATCGTTTCGATTGATTTCGCCAAGGGTGATCGCCGTAGATTCCAATTCTTGGCAGATTGCGCCGATTTAGTCGTTGTGGACGAAGTTCATTCCGCCGCACAGCCGCGATTTGGTAGCTCAAAGGAACAGCAGCAGCGGCACGAACTGCTTCGAGAAGTCGCAAAGGACCCAACCAGACAGATAGTTTTCTTGAGTGCCACTCCCCATAGCGGAGTCGAAGATAGTTTTCTGTCTCTCCTTGGTTTGCTGAAAGAGGAGTTTGGCCGACTTGATCTTAAGAATCTTTCGGAAACACAGCGTCGCAATCTCGCTAAACATCTTGTGCAGCGTCGCCGAGGTGACGTTGCCAAATGGCCGCTAGGCGAAACCCCTTTTCCTACCCGCGTGCCGCCATTCGAAGAAACTTATCCGCTCACGGATGAATACGGAATTCTTTACCGGGATGTCCTGGAATTCACTCGCGAAACGGTTCAGACGCCTGGACTCAGAGAGAATCGTCGTAGAGTTCGGTACTGGGCAGCACTGGCCCTTCTTCGTTGTTTGATGTCGAGTCCGGCGGCAGCGCTAAAGGCTTTTGAGTCTCGGACGGACGACGTGATACCCGCGCCTGAGGACGACCAAGCCGTAGCTGCAACCGAAGAACTGCGAACCCGCGAGATTTTCGATCCTACAGGCGAAGGCGGGGTGTTGGATTCCGTTCCCGAACCAGCGATTGAGCTTGGCAATGCGGATTTGGGTTCAGCCGACCGCACAAAGCTCCGCGAATTTGGAAAAAGAGCCAAAGCGATTCTCGATTCGGGGAAAGATCCGAAGATCGAGAAAACCGCTCAGATCGTTCGAGGAATGATCGAATCGAACTATCATCCCGTTATCTTCTGCCGATTCGTAGCCACCGCTAAATACGTGGCCGACCAGTTGAGGGACCGCCTGAAGACAAAGTTTCCCAGCATCCACGTTATTGCGGTCACGGGAGAGACGGGCGATGACGAAGCCCGTGAAGAAGCGGTTAAATCACTGGGCGAAAGCGAAAAGCGAGTCCTGGTAGCGACGGATTGCCTCAGCGAAGGCGTCAATCTTCAAGGTAGTTTTGATGCAGTCCTGCACTACGACCTTCCTTGGAATCCTAATCGTCTCGAACAGAGAGACGGGCGAGTAGATCGCTTTGGGCAACCGAAGAAAGAGATTCGTTCGGTGGTTTTGTTTAGCCCGGACAATCCGATTGATCGGGTCGTCCTTCAAGTTCTCATTCGAAAAGTAAGGGAGATTTACAGTTCGTTAGGAATTCGAGTTTCATTTGCTTCGGACACCGAGAGCGTAGCTCAGGCTCTAGTGAAGTCGGTGCTTGAAGGCGAGGCGAAAGACGCGAGCCAGTTGGGCTTCGAATTTGTGGAATCGGAGACGGCTAAGGGATTCATGCTTGGTCTGGAACTCGATGCAAAGCGCGAGGAAGAAAGCCGCACGCGCTTCGCACAGCATTCAATCCAGCCCGCCGAAGTTGCGCAGGAAATTGAGGCGACGGATAGCGTCTTGGGCGATCCAGATGCCGTTCGTAATTTCGTTCTGAACGCAGCGCAACGACTCGGAATTAATGTGACACCCAAGGAGAAGTATTCGCTGCTGGACATCTCGCCATTGCCGGAAGAGCTTCGGCAGAAGCTAGGTTGGCTGAAACCCATCAAGATGGTATTCGACAGTCCTCCTCCGCAAGATGTTGAGAACGCGGTTGTGATTGGACGGAATCATCTTCTGACAGTCCATCTGAGTGAAAAGATCACGGGGATGGCATTTCGCCCCAAGGCGGCGGAGGACAATTTCCGTTGTGGCGCGGCTTACACTTCAGCCGTTAAGAGCCGTACAGTCATTCTGATGCTTCGCGTGCGATACATCTTGAGCCGCCGGGGACAGCCGGAACAATTTGCGGAAGAAGTGGTGACGGCGGGCTACAAAGCGGAAGGTGGAAACCTAACTTGGCATACCGCCAACGACCCCGATCTTCTTTCTCTGCTGGAATCCGCGGAGGTCTCGGGAAATATCACTAAGAACGAAAAACAGGAGAGACTGCGACGGGCCTTAGAAGAAGTCGAAACCAAGAAACCCGAATTGCAGCGAATCGCGGAATCCCGCGCCGATGAACTCGAAGGCGCGCATGATCGCTTGCGAGAACAGATCGGCGGACGAACTGTGAAGGCAAAAGCGTACCCACCGGATATCCTCGGAATCTACGTGCTTCTGCCAAGCGGTGCCGCGCAGTGAAGTACACTGCGATTCGCTCCGAAGGCGGACTCCTCCCTTACGATTTACTGGATGAAATTCTTGCGGAGACCGCTCCTGGGCAAAAGGCACCAGACTTCGGATTGCCCAAAGGACGGCGTGTCTCCGACGAAATTCAACGCGTGTGGCTCGACGCCCAGGAACTCTGGAGTCGTTTCAAAGTAGGTAGAGAGAAATTAACCGATAAAGACCCGCACGGAACGACACTCACTCGGGATCGCTGGATTGGGCCGATGCTGACGGACCCCGTTAGACTCAGCTATGACTTGCACTTCCAGCCGTCCGCGCTGGTTCTGGATGGGCTGACTTTTGCAATTTCCCATCGGGCAGGCGAACCGAACGACAGTCCTCCTGTTCACATCGAAGGGTGCGGCATTGAACTGGACAAGCGCCCGCAAAAATATCGCGTCAGCCCACAGGCGATGGTGCAGGAGTTTCTAAACCGGAGCGAATCGCTGCTGTGGGGAGTTGTCACGAATGGCCTGCGCTTCCGACTGCTCCGCGATAGCGTACGGACAGCTCGACCGACTTACCTGGAGTTTGACCTCGAAACGATCCTCGAAGGCGGTCACTACAACGAGTTCGTCTTGTTCTATCGGCTGTGCCATCGCACGCGGCTGCCGCAGGCGGGCCGTTCTTCTGATGACTGCTGGCTAGAAAAGTATTACCAGCTATCCGTTGAGAAGGGTGGACGAGTCCGGGACAACCTGCGCGACGGCGTCGAAGAAGCTCTCAAGGTGCTCGGCACGGGATTTCTGCGCCACCCGGAAAACACCGATCTCCGCGAAAAAATCGACTCTGGAAAGCTCAACGCGGACCAATATCATCGTCAGCTTTTGTTGCTGGTCTATCGGCTGCTGTTTCTTACTGTGGCGGAAGATCGTCATCTTGTCATTTCTATCGGAGAGAGTGCGGTTAGGAATCAGGCGATCTATCAGGAGAACTACAGCATCGGGAAGCTGCGCGAACGAGCGGAGGGTCTGTTGGAAGATACGGGCTTTAGTGATCTGTGGGTTGGTCTGACGCAGACATTCAAGCTGTTTGCGGACTCCAACGACACCAATCCGCTGGGAATCCCGCCGCTCAACGGCGACCTATTCAGCCATACCACGATTCCTGACCTTGAAACGGCCCAGCTTTGGAATCTTGATCTCCTGAAGGCAGTTCGCTGGATGATGTTCTACCGCGAGAGGAATGTCCGGCAACGGGTGAACTATGCCGCGCTTGATGTGGAAGAGCTTGGCTCAGTGTACGAGAGCCTACTCGATTTTCGACCCGTCGTTTCCAAGGAACCGGATGGCCGGACATTCGAGCTTGGAGTTGGTGGTGAGCGGAAGACAACTGGTTCCTATTACACTCGCCCGGAGTTGGTACGCGAACTGATTCAAAGTGCGCTAATTCCTGTTCAGGAAGAGCGAGTATTAGAAGCCGATAAACAGGCTAGGGGCAAGTCTTCCCAGGAGATTCGGGATGCGAAGGTCAAAGCGATTCTCCAAATCTCCGTGTGTGATCCTGCGTGCGGCTCGGGCCACTTTTTGCTAGAGGCGGCGAGGCGATTGGGCAAAGAATTGGCAAGCATTCGCGCGGGAGACGACGAACCGACGCCAGAGCAATTTCATATCGCGGTCCGGGATGTGATTTCCAACTGTATCCACGGGGTGGATCAGAATCCGCTCGCTGTAGACCTATGTAAGCTAGCGCTATGGCTGGAAGGACATTGGGCTGGAAAACCTTTGAGTTTCTTGGACCACCGCATCCGGTGTGGGAATAGCCTCATTGGGATTCTTGACCCTTCGATCATGGCAGAGGGTATCCCGGACGATGCATTCAATCCCGTTATCGGGGACGATAAAAAAATAGCTGCTGCCTACAAAAAGCGAAACAAGGCTGAACGGCTGCTTGGACAAAAACGATTGGAGTTCGAACAAAGTCCAGCCGAACACAGCGAAGAATATGCAGAACTATTTGGCGTGCTACTCGATTTTCCCGAAGATAAGCCCTCAGACGTAAAAAGGAAGGCCGAACTCTTTGAGAAGGCTCGCGGTGGAGCTGACTGGTTGCACGACTGGACTGCCGCCAATATGTGGACGGCCGCGTTTTTCCTGCCACTCAAGAAACTCGATGATCCGATCATTCCCACGCAAGAAACATTCAGCAGCTACCTACTTCATAACCAAAATCGACCTCAGATGACTGGCAACGCGAACGCGCTCGCGGTCCATCAGCGTTTCTTTCATTGGCGGTTGGAGTTTCCTGATGTATTTGAACGTGGCGGATTCGACGTAATTTTAGGTAATCCCCCATGGGAAAGAATCAAGTTGCAAGAAGAGGAGTACTGGGCAAGCGATCCATACATTATGGCCGCCGCGAACAAGTCCCAGCGCGGCAAACGAATAGAGGAGTACCGCACTAGCGAAGATGCTCAGAAACGCAAGCAATTGGAACTTTTTGAACTTGCGAAACACTCTTCTGAGGCGGCCAGTAAATTTATTAGGTCGGGTGGTAGATTTCCCTTGAGCGGGACGGGGGATATCAACACGTTCTCTGTATTCACCGAGACTATTTTCAATGTGCTAAGACCAAAAACTGGTCGAGCTGGCGTCATATTGCCCTCGGGGCTTGCGACCGACAATACAACGAGGGAACTCTTTGGGTTTCTGGTCAGCAATGGATATCTGCTTAGCTTTTATGAATTCGAGAACGAAGGGTTTTTCAGTGCTGGCAAAGGTCACATGGTGCGTTTCGCGCTGACTACGATTGCGAAAGAGGCCGGTACGACGGGTACCGACTTCCTTTTTCAAGGCAAATCTTTAGAGGAACTCAGACTGCCGGAACGCCATTTCACTCTGACTGCGGAAGAAACGCGATTGATCAACCCAAACACGCTGACTTGCCCAATCTTCCGCACGTCACAGGATGCAGCGCTGACGAAGAAGATTTACTCTAGAATTCCCATTCTGGCCCGCGATGATGACGACGCAGGAGTAAATTCCTGGAAGCTCAGATTTCTGCGTATGTTTGACATGGCAAGCGACAGCGATATTTTCAAGACAGCTTCTGAGATGCGGGGGATGGGATGTAGCCGCAACGGCACGGCGTGGGTTTCCCCCGACAATGAATCATATGTCCGATTGTACGAAGCCAAGATGATCCACTTGTACAACCATAGACACGGTGATTTTGCTGGCATGAACGACGGCGAGCGTGCGCATGTCCTTCATCAAGCCTCGGAGTCTCGAATGGCTGATCCCGGATATGCTGTCGAACCGTTCTATTGGGTTTCGAAGGTTGAAGTTGAAAAGAAAGTTTCTGATGCCGGTTGGAAAAGAGATTGGCTCATGGGATGGCGTGATGTTACGGATGCGCGGGCCAGTGAGAGAACTGTAGTGGCCGCTGCGATCCCGCGTGAAGGCTGCAATGACAAGTTCCTTTTGATGATGCCCGATACCACAGCGGAATTGTGTGCGGCTCTTCTCGGAAATCTCTGCTCACTTCCGTTGGACTATTTGGCTCGGCAAAAGGTGGGCGGAATTGCACTAAAGTACTTCACGATGAAACAGCTCGCCATTTTGCCGACGAATGCCTATCGTGAAGAGGACTTGCAGTTCATTTTGCCGCTTGTTTTGGAACTGAGCTACACCGCCACAGACATGAAGGGATTCGCATCGGAGATGGGCTTCAGTGGCGCACCGTTTGTGTGGAATCCAACACGGAGGGCAGATCTTACTGCTGAACTTGATGCGGTGTATGCACACCTCTACGGGCTGACAAGAGACGAGCTGCGGTACATTCTTGACCCTGAAGACATTCTTGGCCCACAGACTCTGAGCGAGACCTTTCGGGTACTGAAAGATCGGGAGCTAAGGGAGTATGGAGAATACCGAACGCAGCGATTGGTTCTCGCGGCTTTTGACCGGCTCTCTCAAGGTCCTCGTTTTCGAAACGAGATTCGGAATTGTGCGATAACTGGCGGGGCATGGACGACGGGCCAGTGACGTAGACGGAGCAATCTAGCATATGGATGTATTTGCCCTAAGAGAACGAGTAGTCAGCGACTACAAGAGCTACATCGAGAGCTTTGTGCGCATTCGGGACAAGCGCATCAATGACTTCGTTCAAGAGCAGTTTTCCTCGGGAATGCTGTGGCCTGACCCAATCCTGCAACTGAATCCTGCCTACGAAAACGGTCCGACGCTGGACGATTTGGCTGCGAAGGGCTTGATTCTGCCGGGCACAGCCAAATTCTTCCGAAGGTCCGATGGCGGGCCAATCCGCCTTTACAAGCATCAGGATGAGGCGATTGAGATTGCCCGCAAGAACGAGCCGTATGTAGTAACGACCGGAACTGGATCGGGCAAGAGCCTGACCTACCTGATCCCGATCTACGACCACATCCTGCGTACTAATCCAGAAAAACATCAGGTGAGAGCAATCATCATCTATCCGATGAATGCGCTGATTAACAGCCAACTAAAAGCCTTACAGGACTACGAGAAGAATGCCGGCGGTTCGGTGGTTCGATTTGAGCGATACACCGGCCAAGAGAAACAAGACAAGCGCGACCAGATTCTGAATGATCCGCCGCACATCCTGCTCACGAACTACGTGATGCTCGAATACATGCTGTTGCGTCCTGCCGAGCGGCATTTGACTTCGAAGGCGACGGCGCACCTTGAATTCCTAGTGCTCGATGAACTCCATACCTACCGGGGACGGCAAGGGGCCGATGTTGCGATGCTGCTTCGCCGCCTGCGGGAACGGACGGGCAATCCGCATCTCATTCACATTGGTACCAGCGCAACGATGGCCACGGAGGGAAAGCGCGATGATCGCCGCCGCGCCGTAGCAAAAGTGGCGACGAAACTTTTTGGCTCCGAGGTCAAACCTGAAAACGTTGTGGATGAAACGTTGCGGCCCGCGATTCAAGCAGATGTGCCTGCTGGAACGAGTGCATTGCAAAGGGCGGTTGAAGCAGGAGTGCCTGAAGACTCCGCAGGTTTTCGCCATCACCCGCTGGCCGCGTGGGTTGAAAAGACATTTGGCGTCGAGATGCAGGATGGAAGACTCGTGCGGCGCACGCCCATAAAATTCAAAGAAGGCGTGGAAAAGCTGACGAATGAAAGTGGGCTGAGTGAGGAGAATTGTCGGCTAGAACTCCGGGCCGTGTTGGACCGGGGCAATTCTCTAAAGAATGAAGACGGCGAAGCATTGTTCGCGTTCCGCCTGCACCAGTTTCTCGCAGCCGGTGGGACGGTCTACGCGACGCTTGACTCCTCAGAAAATCGTCAGCTTTCGTTGGAAGGGCAATACTACGCCGCTGGTGACAAAGGCGAGCGACTGCTCTATCCGCTCGTTTTCTGTCGCGATTGCGGGCAGGAATATTACATGGTCAGTTGGCAAGCGGGCGTTGATGGGGAGATCACGCCAAGACCGCCAGTGTTTTATGCCGAGGAGGAAGACGAGAAAATCCAGCCCGGCTATGCAGCTTTGGACGAAGGAAGGCTCTGGAGCGATGAACGGATTGATGATTTGCCGGATCACTGGTGGGAAACGGGAAAGACGGAAAGAATCAAGCGAGAGTACAAAGAGCACGTACCCCAAAGACTCTTCGTTCAGCCTGCCGGGCACGCGAGGAATGAAAACAGCGCCGGAGGCACTGCCATTTGGTTTCAGCCTAGCCCATTTCTTTTCTGTCTTCGCTGCGGAGTGGCCTACGAGCGCCGCGAGAAGAATGACTTTCGCAAGCTGACTCGGCTCAGCCACACAGGTCGCAGCACGGCGACCACGCTCATTGGCGGTTCGACAGTTATTCAACTTCGAGGCGATGCTTCGGTACCAGAAGAGGCGCGGAAACTGTTGAGCTTTACCGACAACCGCCAAGACGCCTCTTTGCAGGCAGGGCATTTCAACGACTTCATACAGGTGGCGCTAGTGCGTTCGGCGCTTTACCGGGCATTGGTCGAACGAGGTTCGCTCGACCATGCGCAGGTGACGCAAGCCGTTTTCAAGTCGCTGGACCTAAAGCAGGAAGCCTACGCAAGCCAGCCTTCGGAATACGATCCGGGAAAAAGCCGCAACGAAAAAGCAATGCAGCGGCTCCTTGAATATCGCTTGTACGAGGACTTGCGTCGAGGTTGGCGAATCGTTCAGCCGAACCTAGAGCAGTGCGGACTTCTTAAGCTTGAATATCCGGGCTTGGAGGATATTTGCCGCAATGAAGAAGTTTGGAAAGTTCATCCCGTCTTGCAGGCGGCAAAACCGGAGAAGCGTGAAGAGGCTATTCGAGTTTTTCTCGATCATCTCCGTAAGGAAATGGCGATTGACGCTGGGGTTCTTGACCCGCAAGAAGAGTGGGAATTGCGGCAGCGTGTGACGCAAAGCCTACGAGAGCCGTGGGCTTTTGACAGTGATGACTACATCCCTCCGAGTAAGCTTTTTGCGCTGCCGGGTTCGGGCAGGCGACAAGGTGAACGAGAGCGGAGTCTCGATATCCGATCAAAGCTCGCCCGTTATTTACGCAAGGCCGATACATGGGGCGCGACGGCTGACATCCCTACCGACAATTGGGAGACCTTCATCAAGGCATTGTGCGGTGTCCTGTACGGCAGTTTCTTGCGAGCGACTAAGACGCACGCGCAAGCGCCAGCCGTACAGCTTTTGGCGAGTGGATTTCAATGGCAGCTTGGTGACGGCAAACCGCCGGAGCCAGACCCCATCCGCAGCCGTCGCAGTTCCTCGGACGAATTCGAAGAAGTCGAGCGGCTGGCGAACAAGTTCTTCTCCCGGCTTTATCAGGAGACGGCCCGGCTATTAGCTGGAGTCGAGGGCCAGGCCCATACGGGGCAGGTGGACGCGAAAGATCGTGAACAGCGGGAAGATGACTTTCGCAAAGGAAAGCTGTCCGCGCTGTTCTGTTCACCCACGATGGAGCTTGGCATTGATATCCGCGAACTGAGCGTTGTCCACCTGCGAAATATTCCGCCGACTCCCGCGAACTACGCTCAAAGAAGCGGTCGAGCGGGGCGTGGGGGGCAGCAGGCCCTTGTTGCTGCGTTTTGCAGTGAGGGTAGTTCGCACGACCAATATTTCTTCCGCGAACCGGCCCTCATGGTAGCCGGTGCTGTCGCTCCTCCACGGCTTGAACTCGCAAACGAAAACCTTGTGAGAGCGCACCTGCATTCGGTATGGCTTGCGGTATCAGGGATCAAGTTGGCAAGCAGCATCGTGGAAGGTCTTGTGATTGACGACGCACATCCAGACTTTCCTTTACAACCAGACATTCAACACCAGATGGAACTATCCGACGAAAAGCGTACCGAGCTGAAGAATGAGTGCCTGAGTATCTTGCAAGCCGGTGGAACAGAAGTGCAAAACGCATTCTGGAATACGACAGCGTGGCTGGACTCGGTTCTAAATACTGCGCCCCTGGCATTCAATAGTGCTTTTGATCGCTGGAGAGAACTCTATCGGGCAGCGGTGCTGCAACGAAACGAAGCCAGGAAGACAGTTGACGATCCCCGTGCCGACCGTGACAAAAAGAAGAACGCGGAACGCGAAGAGATGGAAGCGAAGAGGGAGATCGAACTTCTGGAGAATCGGTCCCAGAATTCTACGGAATCTGACTTCTACCCCTATCGCTATCTGGCGGCGGAAGGCTTCCTGCCCGGTTACAACTTCCCGCGACTCCCTCTGCGTGCGATGCTGCCAACAAACGACAACACTCATGTGGTGGATCGCCCACGTTTCCTGGGACTGCGGGAGTTTGGCCCACGAAATATCCTTTATCACGAAGGCCGGAAATACCGGATGGCAAGGTGTGTTCTGCCAACCGGCGGAGTGCAGGCGAGGCTTAAGAGGGCCAAGTTCTGCAAGGTATGCGGATACTTCCATGAAGGTGATCAAGCCGCCGCCGATTTGTGCAATCACTGCAAGAGCACGCTGAATATGGAAAACAGCGAATTCCTTCCTCTCTTGTTTGAAATGTCGACGGTCAAAGGAATTCGAGTTGATCGAATTACTTGCGACGAAGAGGAACGAACGCGCGAGGGCTATGAGCTGGAGCTGTACTACCGCTTCGCAACGGGTACCGATGGTAAAGAAATCTGCGACAAGGGCTCAGTGCAGTCACCAAACTCAACAGAGCTACTCCGCCTCACGCATGGGCCGCAAGCAAACCTGTGGCGAGTGAATCGGAAGTGGCGAAGGTCAGACCAGCGCGGCTTCAGCATGGACAGTAAAACTGGTTTTTGGGTCAGGAGGCCCGGCGATGATGATCGGGCAGGAGAGGTTGACCCGACTCGCCTGATTTCTGGTATAACGCCGTTCGTTTGGGACACTCGAAATCTGCTGCTGATCTCGCCCGAAATTCCTGCTCAAGTGGAGAAGGAGGAACGCGAATCGTTTCTGGCCAGCCTTAGCTATTCACTTCAGCGAGGATGCCAAATCTTCTTTCAAGTCGAGGAACAGGAGATTTCGGTTGGGCGTATTGGTGCCGAGGATCAGGAGCGAATCCTGTTCTGGGAAGCTAGCGAAGGTGGTAGCGGAGTATGGTCGAGATTGCTCGAAGAACCGCAGACGATAGCAAAGGTCGCGCGGGAAGCTCTGCACATTTGCCACTTCGATCCTGCCTCTGGAGCTGATCTTGTCATTGACGGCAAGTGTAGTCGGGCGTGCTATCGATGTCTGTTGAGCTATTCGAACCAAATGGACCACAGATTACTGAATCGGTTTTTGATTCGGGACTTCCTGATGAGCCTTCAAGAAGCTACATCGACCCGCCAGGCGCACGGGCGGAATTACGATGAACAGTACCGTTGGTTGCTCGAACGCAGAGACCCCGCTTCGAGTCTCGAAGCTAAATTCCTGGACGAACTATACAAGGCCAGGCATAGACTTCCAGATAAAGCTCAATTCCGACCGGAGCCGCAAGTCTACGCGGAATCGGATTTCTTTTATGATCGCGATGGTCTCAAAGGCATTGCCGTATTCGTGGACGGCTCACCTCATGACGAGCCGGCACGCAGAGAGAAGGACTCACGGGAGCGCGGAAACCTTGAAGATATGGGCTACCGTGTGATCGTCATTCGGTATGACAAGCCGATTCAAGATCAGATCAAAGCTCACGCAGACGTTTTCGGACGCGGCCTGAGTTGATCATTCTCATTCAATGTAATGAAATCCCACTAAGCACAGGTAAATAACCTGCGTCAAGCAGGGGGCGCGGAGACTCCCTCCGCGCCGATTGCATTGAGAATCTGAGTGGTCGTTTTCTGGATATGCTCCAGACTTGCTGTCAGAAGCTTCGCATCACCTTCGTACAACTGGATATAGTCTTGGGCCGCTGAGCCCGTTTCTAGACCGATGGCATGGCAGACCACGAATGCCACGGCTTCTGCCTCGGTTTCCCGGCTGCATTTTGAAGTGCTGCTGCGACGCTCGTCGCGGTGCATCATTTCGTGTGCGAGTTCATGCGCCAGCGTCGCGAATTCTTCAGCCGGAGACTGGCCGGGCAGTAACGTAATTTTGCCTCCTGCGGAAGTGCCTCGTGCCGGAGCGATGTCCCCCGAATACTCAAGAGCGATCCGTTGCTCGGTGACAAACTTCGCAAGACGCTCACGGTACTCGCGAGGCTCGCCGTTGACACTGCCAATGGTCGGAAGTTCTTGGCCGTCCGTCTGGCTGATGTCGAATACGTAGGCTGCGCGAAACCCTACAGCCGTTGATGATTCATCCTTCTCTTTTTGTTCCTTGCTTTCAGCCTTTCGTCGAACGATGGGAGCAAGGATCAATATTCCTTTCTCGCCCTTCTTCACGAAGCGCCCAAGCGTGTGCCAAGAGTGAAAGCCTGCCACATGCGTTGCAGTTGGCTTCTGGGATGCGATGAGCATCACATTTCGGAGGCTGTAGCGGTGGAATCGGCCAATCGCTGCGAGGTACTGCGTCAGCGTTTCGCTTCGGCCCTCGTTGAGCGCTGTGATTAGCTTCTCGATGGCCTGATTTGTAAGTTTCTTGATGTTTTCTGAATTCATTTTCTTTGTCCTTTCGGTGAGTTGAGAGTTGGTTCCCTCAACCAGAGGGGGGAACCAAATCGCAACGGACTCACCGAAAGGATGGAGAGTGAAGCTATTTTGGGATTCGCGGCTGGAGCGGATGGCAACGGGCGTGACAGGTCGCCATTTAGCTGGCGCGACCGTGTGCTAGCGGAGGACGAGTCGTCGCGTTAGATGTAATACATGAAAGGCAGCGGTGGGGTGTCGCCAACTTCGCCGGCAGTTAGGACTTCTCCGACGGCATCTGCGAATTTCAGTGTGATCGGTTTGCCATCGCCATACCGACAGGTGTTGTAGTTGAGTTTTGTGAGAGCGAGAATGTCGCCAAGGACCGTCTGCATCGAGGCCTTTCCTTGGCAGATTTCTACCGACAATGGATTCGGCACTTCCATTCCCGGATAGGTGCGAAGGCGAGGTACCCAGCCGCGAGTCCACAAAAATGCCTCCTGATCGCTGTTGATGTAGGCAGTGCCACGAAGTACCGGATTGTCAGACTTTCGGAAAAGCTTCAATCCCTTGTCATCCCTTATTCGCACACCAACGAGGCTTGTCCTAGCATCGACCGCCGCTGCAAAGCCTGCCCACTCTCGCCAATTGAACCTGGTTTGGCCGTGTATGAATAACTCTTTTGGTGGTTCCTGATTGTGCTTCGCTTTGTAAGATTCCACGGTCAAAGTCATCAGGGCCTTAGCAGCCTCAGTCGTTAAGTGGTATTCCTCAGTTGCTGAGTCGTACCATTTTCCTACTGCCCCTTTGAAAACGACGCCGTCACCGGAGTCCAAAAACATCTGAGCGCCGCAGGCGGCGGAACGATTGTCTCCACCTGAGTTGTAGCGTTTGAAAACCAACCCCACATACGCAACTCCTTCGCGAATTCCTGTCACTTTCCAAGGTCTGGCACCGGCTTTGTAGAAGGCTGTCGTGCTAATGTTCCACGCAATCTGCGATTGGAGAAGTTCTTCAGATTGCTCCCGACGAGAATCGCCCCTTGGTCCGACGTTTGCAACGGTGCTTTCGCGGACAACCTGTGTAGAAATGCGATGAGGAAGAAGCTTGGCTTTCAGCTGATTGCGAAAATGCTCCTTATAAGAATATGGTTCTGCTTCTTTGTTGTCTTCTTGAAAAAGTGAAGGCTCGGCAATAAGCCGCTTGGCTCTCCTCACATTGTCCCGAATGTTCTCGGCGAAATACCGTTTTGCTTCAATTCGCACTGACGGTTCGATTACCGACAGAGGACGGCAATATTTTCGAACGTCGTCAGGAATAACTACAAACCACAGGTCGGGTTTTGCCTCCTCCTCGTTGTGGGCCTTTATAATTTCGTCAGCAAAGAGGTCAACGGTCTGGAATACCCTTTGGTGTCGATCATCCTGAAAAAGTCGCTTCTTGAGTTCTTCTTCGTCAATCGTCCGCACGAGAAGTGGTGCGTCTGACCAAGGAATCCGAAATACTGCTTCGAATCCCGGAAACGGCGGGCGGGCTTGGATATGACTCTTGGTACGGACTAGACTCTTAATCCGATGCGTCCATGTTTTGAATCTCTCGATCCCTGATCGTGTTCCCACGACTCCGGTTCGAATAGCAAAAACGGTCCCCATGTCGAACGGCCCAAACAAGGTTAGACCGTCCCTTGGATCTTCCATCGCTTGCCCGTGTCCAAAGAGGAGTTGTGGCTCTGATAGTCTTATGAGATTTCTCATCTAATTGCTCGCGGCAGGCGAATCGGGCTTGTCTTGAGCGTCGTCGGAGCCTTCATCGTCGAGTTCGCCTTCCTCCTCTTCGAAGGAATAATCATCAAGCTCCTCTTCTTTCACGATGTCGGAGGGATCAATGTAAGAAACTGGGCTTTCAAAAAGTTCCGGCCTCGATGACAGCGCAATGGCCACGGTCGGTGCAAGAGAGAGCACAACTTGTTGCCCCTGACCTGCCAGGTGAGTCATAACTGCGAGCAACCTGTCGCGCCACTCGTCGTTCCACCAATTCTTGCATTGATTCCTTCGAGCCTTTGCGAGCCTGTCCTTGCTCTCCCAAAGTCGTAGCCCGTCATCCGAAAAGAGAACGTGACCTTTGATCACATAGTGTGGAATCGGCTGAAGAACTGGACGTGCATTTATCCCGTAGTGCCAGTATCGGCGTCGATCCAATCGCGTGGCATAGCCCACTACATCCCGGTACGTTCTTTTGCCCTCGACCCCCTCGAAGAAGATCCTATTGTCGGTAATTGCTCCCAAAAGAAAGTAGAAGCACTTTGCTCGATTTGACAGTTCGTAGACAGAGAGGCCTGTCTTTTCCATCATTCGCTCCCACGCTATTCGCAAAAGCTGTGTGAGGAGTCCTGGGTATCCTCTCGGAGCAGTGCGGTCGCAAATGCTTTGCAAGCTACATTTTTCGGTGCCCGTAATGATGTGGTGCGGAGGTAGCTGAGCGGCCAGATGGCTTGCGTCTGCAAACGAGAGAAATGAAAAATCAGTGTCCTGGACAGACGGATACGAAAACGCAGAAGGGTCGAAGTCGATTTTCCCTATTTCGTCCCGGCTGACAAGGTGACGATTGATATGTTCCGGCAGACCCTGAATGGGAAACCAGTTTGACAAATGCTCATCAGGTTGCTGTATTAAGCCTTGTTCCGCGCTGAACTCATTCTGGGACCGCCACCACGAAGAAACAGCGTCCGGATTGAACTGCGTGCTCTTGGGCACCTGTTCGTCGCCCAACTTCTTCAGCAGTTGCGCTACACCTGTCGCCCACGATGAACTTAGGTCAATGTGATTACGTCTTTGAACATTGATGTATACGTCGTCGTGGGGAAGGTCGTCGAGTTTCAATGTTATGACAAAATCTTTGAGCCCGAGCTTCTTCTCGACCCCCAGAGCACAATTCAGCTCATCTAGCGTTCCCGATTTCTGATTTGAGTGGCGCGACAAAACGAACAAGAATTTGATTGTTCTATTGCTGATCGCATTTTGAATGTCTTCCCAAAACTTCTCTCCTCCCAAAAGCTTTGTAAGGTCGCACCAGACCGGATAACCCTCATTCGCAAGCTGTAGAGCCAGCCAAAGGGCGAAGTCATTGTCTTCGGGATTCGCATGGCTTACAAATACCATGTCAGGCGTTCGTGGAGTCTTCAAGTTTACGGACCTCAAAGCTGTCAGCGTAACATACGGACAGTAAAAGGGATGTGATACCTTGGTCGTCGCGCGCGACTTTCGTTGATCCGCGTTTTTGCGGAATCTTAAAAAGTCAAATTGAATGTGGCCGATTGTCGAAAGCGCTTCAATGAATCAGCCTGATCTCGTGTTTTTCACAAAGGCGTCCTCTTCTTTAGCCAAATGCGAAAATCTGCGGGATATTTCGTTTGAGTTCCGAAGATGACGAAGTCACTTAGCGATGTGTTGGCCGGTCAGAGATGGGAGAAGGCACTCTTCACGACGTATTCTCTTAGCCTGACGTTTTTCGAGTCAATTGTTCTGAGGGCGCTTCGCGAAGTCGAATGCCGAGAGATATGGGTGGCCGCCGATGCAGAGGGCTATCGCTCCTCCTTAATGGAACGAGGTTCTCATGGCGTGGGCTACGAGTATCACTTGGTACCAGTTGGGCTTCGGAACGGAGTATTTCATCCCAAGTGCTGCTATTTGGCTGGTCCAGATGGGGATTTACTTGTTGTTGGCAGCGGGAACCTGACCTTTGGTGGCTTCGGGAGAAACCTGGAAGTAATCGAAGTACTGTCGTCGCGATCCGACCCCAGTTGTTTCCACACATTCGGTGAGTTCCTGAACGCATTGAAGCGAAGGACGGACGTGGTGTGCCCGGACCTTAGTTGGATTGATAGTTTTGCAGGCCGGGCCTTTCAGGTTGGGTCGCACGCAAATCAGGGATCAGGATTTCCAAAGCTTCTAACGTCAGTCGAGGAATCAGTCGAGACTCAACTCACCAAAGTGGTTTCATCATTGGGAGATATTCAGCATTTGACAGTGCTCTCGCCCTTCTTCGACCCGGATGGACGAGCAGTCTTAGAACTCGCAAAAAACACGAAGGCAAGCCTGATTCGCATTGCATTGCCTCCGGGAGACGGTCTTTCGTGCTTCCCATTTCCAGCGGCCCGGCGATGGACGACGAAGCTGTCAGCCGTCGGGCTTGATTTGCAGAAAGAGAATCGGCGACTACACGCCAAGTGGATCGAATGGAAGACCAGCGGCGGCACAGTGAGCTTAACGGGTAGTGTGAACGCAACACACCAATCTTTGTGTAGCGCCAAAAATGTCGAGGTGGGTGTTCTCAGACTCGATACTACGGGGAAGGGGTGGACGACTTGGCACAAGGCTGTAATTCCGTCGTCATACGAAACCCCGATCTACCGTCAAGCGGGGATGGGTGAATCGTGCCTTGTATTCGCGGAACTTCGCGACAGTGGCGAGCTAAAGGGAAGACTGTTGACGCTGTTATCTCCAAAAGGGACGTGGTCCGGAAAGGTTGAGAAAGTCAGCGGAGAGTCGATTGAATTCGTGGTGAACATTGATAGCGAAGGCCGGTTTGCTTGTTACTTGACAAAAGCGGACGACTTTCTCTACGCCAACGGCTTACAAATAAGACTGAGAGCTGGCGAGCGCGAGGCGCGCGGTTGGATTCAAAATACCGCGATACTAAATCTGCCTAAAGTGCATAGGCTTCCGCTGTCGTCATTGCTTCGGTTGATCAATCGGGACGAAACCGAAGAAGACGATATAGCCTTGCTTGAGTATTTCGCGATCCATGCCACGGAGCATTTTCGAACTTTTCGCAGCCGCGTGACTGTGATTGATTCCTCGGAAAACGAAGGATCTGACGAACAGGATTCCTATTCCATTGACCTTGAGTACTTGAAACCCAGTGGTGAGATTCGACCGGCGGGTGGCTTCGGCGAAGTACCGAGTACATCGACAGAACAAGCACTCGACCACATCTTTGCCCAGGTCAGAAAAAGGCTTCTGGGCGATTTCTCACCCAAGCGTAAATCGGGCTTTATACAAGTGAAAGGCGGCTCGGATGATGTGGCCGAGGAACGACTAGCAGACGAAGATTTGGCGTCGCCGAGCAATGAGAGGGACAAACTAACCGAATCCTTGGATTTATTTACGGATAAAATGCAATCTCTCGTCCGCGCAGTTGATGTCTCCAAGGAACACAGGAGAGCCATCCTCGTTCTTTGGCTTGAGGTCATGCTCCACATGCTTGTGCGGCGGCGGCGAGATCGTGCTGGAGCAGGGGCTTTCTTACGAACTTGGTTCCATCTGACAAGTTCACTTTGCACAGCTGAAGACAAGGCCGATGGATTGGAGCAGCACTTTGTTACGGCAGCGGCAATTTTGGCTGCGTTAGATTTAGATTGGGACTCCGGCAATGCGAGAGCCATCCATGAATCCCTTGAGCACTATTGGAGAGGGACGGTTGACGGAAAACGTGCCCGTGAAGAGTTACTTCCTTATTCTCCGCTGGGGCTGACGGGCCTCTTCTTTGAACAAGAGAACCTGAGCCTCGATCATTATTTGGCAAGAGTCCTTGGCACTGAAACACTTCGGCAAGAGCTTGTCAAAATCCTCGAACTCCATAAGAACGGGTCCAGTCTCCCAGAGGATTCTGTGATCTTCAGGACGGATGCGGGCAAAGCTTTGCTCGAAGAGCTTAAACAAGAAAATCATGCTCCTCGGTATTTGGTACTGAAGGGTGCGTCAATGCTGTGTCCGCGTGACTACATCATGCCCTCAGAGATTTTCCGAAGTGATTTGGAAAGACACCGCGTCGCACGATGCTCTTCGTGCGGATTGCTGGTCTTAAGGGTGAGCCCATGAGTTCTGACCTTGCAACCTTAGGGCCTTGTTTTGTTCGTCCATACCGTCCTGACAAGGGCGGCGTTGATTTCTTGGGCTTGCGACAGGTCAATCTCGACATGATGTCCAACTGTTTGCCGGGCATCAATAATGTGACGTGGTATATCCGGCCATTTTCTATGGTCAGTTGGATTTATTGGAAATTTTATCAGCTCACAGAACAGACTGGTTCTGGCAAGGCCACCGAAAGGGATTTGAGAGTTTGGAAGGAGAAGGTAGAGACGCTTTTCACATGGAGCCACGACATCAAGGGGATAACAGGAATTCCGGGATTATCCTTTGAGCCACCTGGTCCCGGCGCTGTTCCGCTCGACTTTGCTTCTTGGAAGCGCAATGCCGCCAACACGAGTTTGATGGCTGCGGTCCAGTATGGCCCAGCTGCGAAGACAATTGATGGCCTTGGTTTTTTGTTTCCAGCAGGGAGGAGTTTTTTCCAAACCGTGGGGGAAGGAATTGCGCTGGCTGAAGCGCTCGATCGCAGCGTTACCCGTCGAGATCGGAGCAGTTTATTGAAGGACCTGCGACCAATACGGGCAACTGCAAAGCAAGCTGATGGCATGTATGATGCGTGGTCAATTCTGGAACCATCCAAGCCAGAAAGGGATGCCTTCCGAAGGGCTTTCTTCAATGAAGCCGCAATCGGGGATTCGAAGGCGCTGGGACGGCGTAGTACCACGATTCAATTGATTCTGGACGTTCTGGCTCGCTCTCGCGGAAAGCTTGACGTTGCAGCGATCAGGACCGAGCTATTCTTGGGCCACTTTACTGTAAAACGCTCTCGACTCGAAACCCCGAACCTCACAACGGCTTGGCTCCGATGGTTTATCCTCCAGCTCCGGCAGGCACAACGACTTGCGATGGAGGGGTTGCTATCGTGGTTTGAAGTGCGGCTTGCCGATTATGGCGACCGCGATACCGACGCGATTGTCGGTCAAACTCTGAGAGTGGTTAAGGATAGCAAGAGGGCTTTTCGGTTTGAAAGAACTCCTAGGATTGTACTCACGCGGCTCCAGCGATTGCTTCCGACACTGCAAAACGCTCTCGACGAGGCTGAGACAGAAGCGCACTTGAACCCTCTGCGGCTGATGGAGAAAATTGAGGAGATGGTGGAGAGCCGTTCGGAAGAACTTGCTCCTTATTGTCTGCACACGTTGTTTTACTGTGCCGCTATCAGCTTGCTTCTTCAGGACAGGACAGGCTCGAAATCTGATTTGCGACACGGGTCCGCTGACCGTGTTTCCCTGGCGTTTTGGGCTGACACCCTCCTTAATTGGTGTGACGTTGAAATGAAAGATTTTCTGCGCCTGCTTTTTGAGAATCTGATTTTGAGTCAACACTTCGCTGTCGCGGCACGTCGTTTTGATGGACAAACACAACGCCTGCGCATAAGTATCGAAGAGGAGGGTCTTGAGTTTCTGGCCGACAATCCATTCGTCCCCACCGTTACGCAAGATCGGCTGAGGACAGCCTTGTCGTTGATGTCAGACTGCGGACTGATTGGTTCAGACCAATCTGAACAGAAATATTTCTCAATCTAGATGGCCTGAGTGACATTTCACGAAACATTGATGTCCTGGGGACAGTAAACGCGCCAGCTTGAGTCCATGCGGGGCTGTGTCATGCCGTGCTCAAGGTAGAAATCGAAGTTGAGGCCCAAATCGCGCAACGGTTGTAATGTCGATTGAGGATGTCCCGCGTTTTGCAAATAGAATCCGAGGGTTTGATGGTACGGGTAGACGTATCCTAATTGCTCAAGCATCTTCGTTAGACGCAAAACCGATGTCTGAGAAGCGGCGTTCCGATAGGCTTTTGCAACTTTCTTTGCTCCGCCTGCGTAAGAGGGTCGAACAGCGATATCAATAAGAGTACGCTCGAGGTCCGTCAATTCGAGGTGCTCATCTTGCGGACCTCTGATCTTTGTCACACCGAGTCGGCTTGTGTTTTTGCCGCTCAACAAAACGATCCGTGTTCGGTCGTGCATCACTATATAGCCGGATTGTCTTTGCTTGTTCGAATACGCGCGGTTAATGCCTGTTTGGGTGAGGGTTCCCTTCGAGTTCTTCGGAGACTGTTCCTTATTGATGTAGATAGTCGTGGGTTCATGGTCGATCAGATTGTGTAGCCGCGCTGCTGTACCATGAGAAAGATAGCCTCCGGGCTTTAGCGACAAAGCGAGTTCGTAGTCGGAAAAGGGTCCCCAATGGTATCGCTTGGCGTCGAATGAGTAGGTGGCGTTTAGAGCTATTTCTTTGAGAATTCCGTCTTGGATCAACCGGCGCAGAAATGTCCGTTCAGAAAGATCTCTTGGAAATGCACGTTTCACGCGTAGGTCAGCTATTAGGGGCGCCAGCTCGGATTGTGAATACACGCGTTTAGGAGATTGAGCGAGCTTTTCGCGAAACTCGCCTATTAAGGTCTCTTCTCGTGAAATCGGTGATGTCATGGCTACCTTGGTATATATACCAAGGTAGCTTGAAAAAAAAACGAGGAATATGCGGATGCAGGTATATATACCTGCATCCGCAAGAACCTAGGTGTTAACCAGTGTAGATTCAAGCGCATATATTTTATTTCACTTAATTTAGCACTTTCAGCGATTGCTGAAAGTATGTATTTTGGTGAAATACATGGCATAATTTCACTGTTTGTGTTAGTTTCAACGTATGTTGAAACAAGTCATTCCAATGAAAGAGATCGAGCGTTTGGGTGCCGATGCAATCAGAGCTTTGTTTCAAGACATCCCGGTAGTCGCGCTAAACTCGCTTGAGATCGAAAGTCGTGTTCAAGACAAACGGGTAGACCTCTTGGCATCGGTCGAAGTTGCCGGGAAACATCACATCTTGGTCTGCGAAACTAAACAGAGCGGACAGCCACGGTTCGTACGGGACGCCATCTACCAGCTTCGTGATTACCTGCGAGAATTTCCAAATGAGGCGACACCGGTTGTGATTGCCCCTTTCCTTTCCCCTGGATCGCGAAAATTATGCCTTGAAAACGGAGTCTCGTTCTTGGATCTTGAGGGCAACGTGCGGCTTGCGTTCGGTACAGTCTTCATCGACCGAGTACGGGCGAACAAGCCATCACCAGAACTTCGCGAGCTAAAATCGTTATTCAAACCGAAATCCGCACAAGTACTTCGGGTTTTGTTTCGAGATCCAAAGAAAAGTTGGAAGGTCGTAGATTTGGCCAATGCCGCGTCAGTAAGTCTTGGTCACGCAAGCAATGTGCGGACCGCACTTCTCAATCGCGAGTGGGGAGCACTCGACGCGGAAGGACTCCATCTCAGAAGCCCAGAGGAACTGCTTGATGCCTGGAAGTCCGCATACATGCCGCCTGTTGCGGAGCGACTTCCTTTCTACACCACACTGCACGGAAGCCTTCTAGAAAATCGCGTGAAAAAATTCTTCAACTCTTCGCCGAAGGATTTCCGAGTGGCTCTGGCGTCTTTTTCAGCGGCGCAATGGATCGCACCGTATGGCCGAACCAGTACTCTGTTCTTATGGTCAGAAAAGATGGCGATAGAAGATATTAAGGAAAAGCTTCAACTTTCGTCCTCGCTAAAAGGGGAAAACGTGGTCGTGTCCATTCCACAAGACAACGCCGTCTTTTTTGACGCCTATGCACCGGAGCATGACATTTGTTGTACGAGCCCACTCCAAACGTATCTGGACTTGTCGAAAGATGGAGAGAGAGGCGAGGAAGCAGCTGAACACCTACGCCGCATGCGACTGACATGGCAAACATAAATCCTTCAGACCCCCAATCCGCAAATGAATATGAGAACCGCACAACGGAGGCCGTGAAATCTGTCCTTGTGGAGATAGGACAGATTCTCGGCAGTTTCCATGGCAAATACGCGGTAATAGGAGGAGCCGTACCTTGGCTCCTCTTGGACAACCATGAGATGCCTCATGTTGGCACTCTTGACGTGGACTTGGGGCTTGATGCAGAGGCGCTGGGGGAAGGGGAATATGCTCGGCTCGTGGAGACCCTAATGGGGCACGAGTACAAGCAAAGCGGGGAGTTGCGTAAATTCCAACTCGTCCGCACGATCACGCCGGCGGACGGGGGAAACTCCATTGACGTAATAGTTGATTTTTTGATGCCGAGAGACGCAGTCATCGAAAAGAACAAACCACCAATCGTGGAGGATTTTGCGGTACAACGAGCGGACGGAGCAGACCTGGCGCTGCATTTCAATGAAATGGTGGCAGTCCGTGCTGCCATGCCCCGTGGCGGAACGAACCAGGTTGAAATTGCAGTTTGTTCCATACCGGCTCTACTCGCGATGAAAGGGTACGCGGTTAACGGGCGCTACAAGCAAAAAGACTCCTACGACATCTACTACTGCGTACGGAACTATCCGGGAGGTATTGCAAGACTTTCGGAAGATTGCCGACCATTGTTGGAACATAGGAGCGGAGCGCAGGGCTACGGCTTTGTGAATGAAAAATTCGACACCCTGGACGGATTCGGACCCACCTGCGTGAGAAGATTTGTGGAGGAATCTAAGATTCTGGGGGACCGGACTCCGGAGCAATGGCAGCAAGACGCGTTTGGTCAAGTCGACGAGTGGCTTCGGGCACTTGGTCTGAGAAAATAGTTACTTTCTCAAGCGAGATCCCTGGCCTTGATGGGTTGCGCGACCTGACCGAGTGTGCGCTCGAGATGGGCTCCAAAAGGCGGCGTTTCGATTGAGCGCACGGTGAACGCTCTGATCTAAAGACGGCTTACCGCTCCTGACCAGCTTGCGAACTTAGTCGAAGGGAAGTGAGAGAGTTCATGTCAGAGAACCGAAATGACGGGCTGAACGGAAACCTATGAGGATATCGCGAATTACGATTTCTAATTTTCGATCCTTTGGCCCGGAGCCTGTGACCGTCGATCTTTCCGATTCGACATGCTTTGTCGGAGCCAATGGATCTGGAAAATCAGCCGTTCTCCAAGCAATGTGCAGGCTCTTCGGCGTATCGGGCACGGAACGAGCGATTGTAAAAGGAGATTTTCATATTCCCCATGACTGCGAAGACGAAGAAGTGGAAGAGCGATCGCTGTCAATCGAAGTAAGAATCGAGTTTCCGGAGCTTGCTGATGGCGAAACCACGGGCGTCCTGGCTTTACCGGAATGCTTTAATCAGATGATTGTAGAAGGTGTTGACACTAGTCCATTTTGTCGGGTCCGGCTAGATGCCACTTGGACCGCCACGAACCTACCCGAGGGAGACGTAGAGCAGAGTCTGTGCTGGATAACGACTCCGGAGGGTGAGTCCGACGAGGCGAAACAGCCGGTGACGGGAGTGCAACGCTCGCAGATTCACGCCATTTACGTGCCCGCGTCTCGTGATCCTTCGAGGCACCTTCGGTCGGCACGTGGATCAGTGTTCGGCCGTTTATTTCGAGCCGTTCGATGGTCTCCGGCGATTCGCTCCAAGCTCAAGGACGGTGCAGAGGAAATTCTTGATGCGTTTCAAGAGGAACCCGCGATCGAACGCATCACCGCAGCAATTCGGAAGAACTGGGAAGAGCTCGAAAATCTCAGCACCTTCGACAACCCCACGCTGCGCCCGTTAAATCCGAAATTCGAAGAGCTCCTCAGAAACTTGGAGCTCGTCTTCAACGCTGAAACGGAGGGGAGACTCGGGCAGATCGATCATTTAAGTGAGGGCCTCCAGTCATTATTTTATTTGGCGCTCGTAGGGATGATATTCGATTTGGAAGAGCAGATGATAAAAGAATCGATAGAATCCGATTCTAACGATAGCGACGAAGAGGACGATGACGGGGAAGCGGAGGCGGAGGAACAAGACGAGGGGGACAGCACAGAGGGTGAGGACGAGGAATACGGACTCCTCCTCGATCGGCTAAACCCACCGGCACTGGTTGTCCTAGCCATTGAGGAGCCGGAAAACCATCTGGCTCCGCACTATCTCGGTCGGATCATGCAACGGCTCCTTAGGCTTTCTCAGTCTCCTCGGGGGCAGGTGTTACTGGCAAGCCATTCGCCAGGCATCCTGTCTCGTGTATCGCCAGCTGACGTGCGCTACCTACGGTTGAACCCAAAGAGAAAAAGCGAGGTGCACAAGCTCATTTTGCCAA
>Ga0206815_1014_pt1 | contig 59544 bp, 50 predicted proteins | sample Alteio_BWOrgCont_91_FD_152864 | JGI IMG/M metagenome (GOLD analysis project Ga0206815, IMG submission 152864) | Enriched cells from forest soil in Barre Woods Harvard Forest LTER site, Petersham, Massachusetts, United States -... | ecosystem: Environmental > Terrestrial > Soil > Temperate forest >...
ATTTGGCTGCGGCGGTTGCCGCGTGCTGAGCGATGGGTGTCGATTGCATTAACACTGATTATTGGTGGTGCTATCGGTAATCTATGTGATCGGCTTTGTTATGGGCACGTGATTGACTTTATCCAATTACATATTAGTCATTTTTACTGGCCAGTGTTTAATGTGGCTGATTCGGCTATTTGTATTGGTGCGGTGATGCTTGTTATCGATGGGATTTTCTTCAAGAAAAAATAATCGATTCAGTCAGAGCCGCGCGCGGCTCTGATGTGGGTGTCTAAAATTACGGATAGAGAATTTTTTTGATGAACTGTCGAATTGACTGTGCTAAAAAATCAAAATCAGGATTGAATGTTAAGCGTAAGTATTGATGATTCGTTAAACCAGCGCGATAAAGCATATTCATCAGATCATAGACGGTATTATTCAGTGTGCCGTAAATATTTTTACTGCCAGTTTGTAAATTGTCATCCACATGACTCGCAAATTCATAATCACCTTGTTTGCCATAATGCGGATTACTTGGTGCATTGGGGATGGCAACATGGGAAATATTCTGAATATTTAGTTCGGGATAAGCCGCTGGACGTTTGATGATACGCGTGTCATGAAAAGAATCGGGTTGATTGGTATAGACTAGCAAACGACTCTCTTTTAACGTGTGTTGGCGGAAATGCTGGAGAGTGGCTTTACTGCTGACAGTTTTATCGTCGGCACTGATGCTGACGAAGATAGGGTGGCGCAGAAAATGATTGTCACTCAGTTTTTTAATTTCTTGCGTCAATAAATATACTTGATAGGCAGAATTAAAGGTGACGGATTGGTAGCGTGTGTAATCATCTTCGGTTACTTGATGTAGCCAATTAAAGCGATCAGAGAAGCGGCTGAGCTTAGAGGGTAAGTTTGCCATGCAGCCTAGCGGCGAAATTTGAATGGCCGGCGCTAATAGAATAAGCCCCGCGATGTTGGGAAACGTATTTTGGAGCGCATGATACAGTGCAAGACTCGCGCCGGTCGAGAAACCTACCAGGAAAATTTTATCAACTTCTTTGCTGAGACTATGAATGCCATAGTGTACTGCTTGAATCCAGTCTTGATAGGTGACATGCAAGAGCCCGCCGGGTACTGTGCCATGGCCAGGTAATAAAATCGAGCGAACTAATAATCCTTCTGATTGTAATTGTGTGCCGATATCTCTCATGATGAAAGGGCAATCAAATAAACCATGAATTAATAAGGCGCCTGATTTGGTTGTTGCTTCGGGCTGAAGTTCAAAAGGTGAGTTTGCAGAAATGATGCGTTCTGATTCTTTGTTATTTGTTAGGTCAACCCGGTTTTGTTGGATAATTTGCTGGCATGTAGCGATATAACTGTCGAAAGGCAGCTCAAGATCGTCAATGGGATATTTTATGCATGGGTCTTGGAATCGTGTATAATCGTGGCGATTCATCATTATTTGCTGACCTGTGATAATATATACATATGAAACGAATTATTGTATCTCTGACAATTTTATTTTGCATAATCAGCAGCTTTGCGGCAAGCAAAGTGAAATACTTTAGCGCCGGTGATGTTGCTAATCACTTGATGGAGCCCGTTTCTATTCTATCAAACTTTATTGGGTCGATGTCTATTATTATTGGTTTGACTTGTTTATTTGGCGCTTTTTTACGATATATGCAATTTCGTGTTAACCCATTAGCGTCACCCATTAGTACGGTTCTTCTACTGCTAATCTTGGGAATAGTATTATTGTTGTTACCGATGGTATATAAGCTCACCAGTAGTGGTATTCCTATTACCTATTATTAAAAACTTTTTTATAACGATGTCACATATGATTTTATTTCGATTATTGATAGTGTGTTGTGCTGTATTGGTTTTGAGTGGTTGTCGCGAGCAGTCTGCTGATCATGATTTTTTGATGACGCATCCCAAACTATTGGAACAAGAAGCTAATCGCTGCCAAGCGATGGCGACATCCGATGCAGATTGCGAGGTGGTGAGACGCGCAGCAAATGATTTCGCTAATCTTGTCAATGAGCGTGGCGCTAACCCGGAAGATTTTGGTAAACGAGTTTTAGCAGCACAAACGAAATTGTCAGAGACACATCAAGCATTGTTGAAAGCAAATGGCTCTGCAAAAGACACCCTTGAAAAAGATTATAAAGAGCAGCAAAAAACTATGGCAGAGTTGATGGCGGTGGTATCAGCAACGACTGGGATTGAATAATTGTAGGGTGGACGCGCTTGCGGAGTTTACCCCGTTATGCTCCTAAACGGGGCTATGAGGTATTCCCGCAAATTTTTTTCTGGGCATGGCTATTGTTTTTTCCGAGCCGCGCGCGGCTCGGTAACAACGACAAGACTGGATTGATGTACCAACGTATCTAGAGGTTTCAATGCTGCTCTTTGTCTACCCTACGTTAACGATGATACGGGTGATTTTGCAAAATACTCCAAGCCCGATACAACTGTTCTGCTACCAGAATACGAACTAATGGGTGCGGCAAGGTTAGCCGTGATAACGACCATTTAAGATGCGCTTTTTGCACGCAGGCAGGTGACAAACCATCAGGACCGCCAACTAACAAATCGACATCGCGGCTCTCGTTATGCCAGGTTTGTAATGAAGTCGCTAATTCTTCTGTTGACCAAGTTTGCCCTTGCACATCAAGGGCGATAATAAGATTGCTTGATTTGATAGTAGCAAGAATTTTTTCCCCTTCTTTTTCAGTAATGCGTTTAATGTCTGCTTGTTTGAGGCGTGTTTCTGGGGTGATTTCTACGAGTTTTAAGGCATAGCCCGCGGGCAGTCGTTTTGCATAGTCTTCATAGCCGGTGGTGACCCAGGTAGGCATTTTATTTCCGACAGCAATTAAGCGGATAAGCATGTATTTAATCTCTTGAAGTTATTCCCTCTCCTACTTGTGGGAGAGGGTTAGGGTGAGGGTTTGTGGTTTTATATATTTTCTACTAGAAAATGTGGCGACATAAAAACCCTCATCCCCAACCCTTCTCCCGCTCGCGGGAGAAGGGAAAAAGCATTTATGCGTTTTTTTCTCGCTGTTGTTGAATGGGTTCCCATAAATCTTCTAAGCGATAAAAATCCCGCACAGCTGCTTGCATGACGTGAACAATGACGTCACCTAAGTCGACAATGACCCATTCACCTACTTTTTCACCTTCAAACTTAATATAAGTGACTTTATTTTTTTTAGCGGCTGTAATGACATTCTGAGCCAGTGATTTGACATGCTGACTGGAGCGCCCAGTACAAATAATCATGGTATCGGCTATGGTGGTTAAGCTACGAATATCCAGTGTCACGACGTCGAGTGCTTTTAAATCGTGTAAAGCGTTTAATGCAATTTCTTGTAATTTTGCAGTAGGCATTGGCTATCCTCAAATGTTACTAATACGATAGGTTCCATGTTGTTTAATATAGTTATAAACGCTGTTAGGCAGTAAATAACGTGGATTTCTTCCTCTCGCAATTTGTTTGCGAATATCCGTAGAAGAAATTTCTAAGGCGGTCACGGGGTGTAAAACAATGCACCCGGCTGCGTGTTTATGTAAATCGGTTGTTTCATCCGTTAAGCGTTGTTTTAACAGCTCCGCAACAATGCCCGTGTGGGGTAATTGATATTGCGGTCGATGAGCAACCACTAAATGTGCTAGCGTGAGTATTTCTTCCCACTTGTGCCAACTCGGAAAATTCAATAACGCATCGATACCCATAATGATGCAGAGCGGTGTATCAGGAAGTTGTTTATGTAATATTTTTAGAGTGTCAATGGTATAAGAGGGTCCTTTACGCTGGATTTCGCAATTGTCTACACGCAAGGCGGATTCTGAACCAATGGCTTTGCGTACCATCGCCAAGCGTTGCTCAGGCGAGGCGACAGGCTGTTTGCGGTGCACAGGTTGATAGCAGGGGATCAGGCGGACTTCAGCTAAGTTTAGGGCTTGATGCAGTTCCAGCGCCATACGAAGATGGCCAAAATGGATGGGGTCAAATGTTCCACCTAAAATGCCAATAGCGCGTTGTAAATTGGGCATAATTTAGCTCAATGGTATTGATAGTTTTATTATAGCATTCCCTGCGATTTTAAGGGTAAGTTGTTGTAATTCATCCCAGATATTGCCATTTGTGCCCCCTTTGATAAGGCGGTCAATATGGCTGCTATGGGTAAGCAATGCCCAACAGCTGGCTTGGTTATGTTGTTGTAAAAAACGCCGTACAGCGGGTTGACGCTTTTCCCAAATGCGATATTTACTGAAGAGGGGGCCTAAAGCAACGCCTTGTTTTGCTTGTTTGGCAAGTTCTGCCAGCGTGCGAATTTCACGGGTGAGTGCCCACAAAACCAGTAAGGGCTCCGTATCGTCAGCACATAGATTATCGAGAATACGGATACAGCGCTGGCTGTTGCCAGCGAGTGCGCATTCTACCAAACTAAAAATATCAAAGCGGGCATTATCCGTAACGGCTTGTTCAATAGCAGGTAGATCAATAGTACGCGTGGTTTGTAGCAGACCCAGTTTCTCAATTTCTTGGGAGGCGGCTAATAAATTGCCTTCCACTTGTTCAGCAAGACGTTTTGCGGCATCCGGTGTGAAAGTCAATCCGGATTTTTTTGCGCGTTGCATAATCCATGTGGGTAATTGTTCAATGGTAATGGGCCAAACGGGAATGGTGATGCCGTTTTTATCGAATGCTTTAAACCAGGCAGTTTGTTCCGTTTTACTATCGAGTTTGTTGGTACTAATAATTAACATTGTATCGGTGAGCGGGCTGGCGGTGATGTCTTTGAGAATTTTGGTAGCGGCTGCATTGGGCTTTGTGCTAGCAAGATGAAGTTCGATAATGCGCTTGGTTGCGAATAATGACAGGCTATGAGTTTCAGTGTGCAATTGTTTCGCCCAATCAGAACCCGCCTCAATTACCAGTGAGGTACGCTCAGTAAAACCCTGCTGGCGTGCTCTATGCCGAATGCTCGCAACGGCTTCCTGTACTAAGAGTGTTTCATCGCCACTTACCAGATAAATCGAGGCAAGTTTTTTTGTGAGATGTTGTTCTAGCTGATTGTGGGCTAGTTTCATTGCCACAGATCCTATTGATTCGAGTGTAGCTGAGTGTTTTCCATCACGCTGTTAGCCACGCCTTTTGATGAGAGCCGCATCATCAATGTATTCACAATAGCGCGTCGCATCTGATGGTATAAATTATTTTGTTCGTTGCTGCCGCCCAGTACTTGATCTGCTTGAATCGTAATGGGTTGGTTTTCAGAAATGGTTTGTGTCGGTAGGATAATTTTTCCTGCAGATGTTTTGACTTGGAATGCCACAGTTAAAATCAAATTGTATTGACGCGTTTGTTGTGTACCACCCACACTTAACAGTTGTTGTGATTCATTGTCGCTGATAATTTCAAGAATCGTGTCCGCTTGTTGTGGTGTTTCGGTGAGTATCACATGAGAAGCCGTGAGTGATTGCTTTAAATTCCGAGAGAGTTCACTGTAGGGTTCGCGTGTTTCAAGATAGAGATGTTTTAATGGTGGCGCAAGCTCCACTTGTCCGCGTAAATGAAAACCACATCCCAAAAGTAATAACGACGTTCCTAAAATACCAAGAAGTGCAATTGATTTCCTTAGCATTTACTTTTCTCCAACGACGATATTAATTAATTTGCCGGGGACAGTGATAATTTTTTTAATGAGTTTGTCTACGGTAGCTTGCTGAACTTTTACATCGCGCAAAGCAATTTCTTCAATGGTTTTGGTATCGGCATCACTGGGTGCTTGAATACGGCTACGCAGTTTACCATTGATTTGTACGACTAACTCTATCTGGTCGATTTTCAATGGTGCCGTACTTGCTTTAGGCCAAGGGGCATCGAGAATCAGGCCGTCATAATGTAAATCTTGCCAGAGTTGATGTGTCATATGTGGGGCAATGGGTGCCAATAATCGCAACAACATGCTTAAGCCCTGTTGCATGATGTATGGTTTAATATCGGTATCGGCTGTACTGGCATCCGGTATTTTGGCTAACAAATTCAGTAGCTTCATGCAACCTGAGACAACCGTATTAAATTGTTGTCGCTCGTAATCATATTTCGCTTGTTCGAGTACATCATAAATTTGGCGTAGTACATCGCGTTGTTTCGAATCGGTATTATCCCAGTTTATGTTTTGACTGTTGTGAACGGCATTTTCTGCTTTGATAACATCCGCGTGTTCATAAGCGAGGCTCCACAAACGTTTTAAGAAACGATGCGCGCCTTCAACACCACTGTCAGACCACTCCAGACTTTGTTCTGGTGGCGCAGCAAACATGGTAAACAAGCGCACCGTGTCAGCACCGTAACGTTCAATCAAATGTTGTGGGTCAACCGTATTACCTTTTGATTTTGACATTTTAATGCCTTGGTTCAGCACCATGCCTTGTGTCAATAAACGGATGAAAGGTTCGTCACTGTTTAACAGACCTTCATCGCGCATTAGTTTATGCATGAAGCGTGCATAGAGTAAATGCATCACGGCATGTTCGATGCCACCAATGTATTGGTCGACAGGCGCCCAGTAATTGGCACGGCCATCTAACATAGCGCTATCTTGTTTTTTGCAAGCAAAGCGTACGTAATACCAAGAGGATTCAAAGAACGTATCAAATGTATCCGTTTCGCGTTCTGCTGCCCCACCGCATTGAGGGCACGTTGTTTGATAAAATTCAGGCATGGATTTGATGGGGGATGTGACGCCATCAAATTTTACTTTTTCGGGTAACACGACCGGTAGATCTTGTGCTGCAACAGTGCCGCATGTAGCGCAATTGATAATGGGAATCGGTGTACCCCAATAGCGTTGTCGTGAGACGCCCCAATCACGTAAGCGAAAATTAATTTTGCGTTTGGCTTGGTGTTCAGCAACTAAATGATCAGTAATTTGTGTGCCAGCTGTTTTGGAATCAAGTCCGTTGAATTGTTCTGAAGCCATTATGATGCCCGCATCAACAAATGCACCTTTGCTAAAATCCCATGCAGCGGCATTTGGTTTAATCACTTGTTTGATTGGTAATTGATATTGTGTAGCAAACTCGAAATCACGTTGATCATGCGCAGGCACTGCCATCACAGCACCAGAGCCGTATTCCATCAAAACAAAATTGGCAATCCAGACGGGGATTTTTGCGTTAGTAATTGGATGTGTGACGGTAAAATCCGTTGCGATACCTTTTTTCTCGAGTGTTGCTAAATCGGCTTCAGATACTTTGATGTTGCGACAACTCTCTAAAAATGTTTGTACGGCAGGATTTTTTTCGGCGGCTAATTTTGCCAGTGGATGTTGTGGTGCGAGTGCAACATAAGTGACGCCAAATAAGGTGTCTGGTCGTGTGGTAAAAATAGTAAGTGTTTCACGGGTACCTGTAATAGGAAAGGTAATTTCTGCACCTTCGGAACGGCCAATCCAGTTTTTTTGCATGGCTTTCACTTGCTCTGGCCATTGCGTAAGTTTGTCTAAATCATTGAGTAACTCATCGGCATAAGCCGTGATTTTAAGAAACCATTGTGGTACTTCGCGTCGCTCAACGAGTGCACCAGAGCGCCAGCCGCGTCCATCGACGACTTGTTCATTGGCTAACACAGTTTGATCGACTGGATCCCAATTGACTTCCGCATTTTTTTTGTAGACTAATCCTTTTTCGTAAAGTTTTAAGAAGAACCATTGCTCCCAGCGATAATAGCGCGGATCACATGTGGTAATTTCGCGACTCCAATCGAAACCAAACCCTAAGCGTTTTAATTGATTGCGCATGTAATCAATATTTTTATAAGTCCATTCTGCTGGTGGGACTTTATTTTGAATAGCCGCATTTTCTGCCGGTAAACCGAAGGCATCCCAACCCATGGGTTGCAGAACATTTTTGCCTAACATACGTTGATGGCGGCTGATGACATCACCAATGGTATAATTGCGGACGTGTCCCATGTGGAGATAGCCGCTGGGGTAGGGAAACATCGATAAGCAATAGAACTTGGTCTTATTGAGATCTTCGGTGGTTTGAAAGGTATTGCGTTCCTGCCAAAATGTTTGGGTATTTTGTTCTATTTCTTGTGGGTTATATTGCGCTTCCATAGGAATTCTTATTCTCAAAAATCAAATGACGTTAAGGATACCTTAATAGCAAGATGTGTTCAATGTGGACGTAGAGCGTGTAGCCCGTATTACGCTCCGCTCCATACGGGCTACGCGCTACTTAGCCTTTTTACGCTGGTGTAACGCATAACCAAGCAAGAACACCATCACCACTAAGAGAGGATCTAGACGGCTATCTTGCCAGGGTGTTTGCCCCTCATAGGGTTGCACGTCGCCAGTGAGAACATAGGTCTCATGTGGTGGCGCTGCGGCTTGAATTTTTCCATGGGGGTCGATAATCGCTGTAATGCCATCGTTGCTGACAAATAGAGAGGGTCTCCCGAGCTCTAGAGAGCGCATTTGTGCCATTTGTAAATGTTGTGCTTGTGCGATGGAATGTCCAAACCATGCATCATTGCTGACAGTGAGTAGCATATTGATATCGGTGCGTGGTGTATTTACTTGTTCTGGGAAAGCAATTTCATAACAAATAAATGCGGATATTTTGATGTCGCCGACATTAATAAATTCTGACTTGGAGTGTCCAGGGATAAAATCAGACATGGGGATATGTAAACTATCTAGCGCTTTTTTTAAAACTCCCAAGTCAGGCGTAAATTCACCAAACGGCACTAGGCGGCGCTTTAAGTAAATACCCTGGCCTTCACCGAGTGTGATAATGGCATTGTAATAGCTAGGTTTGTCAGGGACTTTAATAGGGATGCCGGTGATGAGTGTGGTCCCTCGTTTTTTTGCCATGAAATCCATTTTATCCAAGAGTGTTGATGCAGTCTGAACAGGTATAGGAATGGCGCCTTCTGGCCACACAATAATTTTGCTATCCCAGTGCTGGCTGGTTAACTCCATATAACGTTTAATAGTCGGCACAATTTGATCGGGTGCCCAGCGCAATTGTTGCGGAATATTACCTTGGATAAGGCTGACTTGTACGGGTGAGCCAATGGGTTTTGTCCAGTGAATTAAGCTAAAGCAGCCGCCAAAAAACCAAATTAAACATAAAACGAGTGTCTGTTGATAGAGCATTTTTTTTTGTTTGTTTTTTATGTGCAGCGCTATGTTTACTAATAATGCGGCGCTAACTAAGACAGCATAAGAAATACCATAAATACCTAAAATAGGCGCATAACCTTTTAGGAAAGAATTTATTTGGGTATAACCAATCGAGAGCCATGGGAAGCCGGTAAATAACCAACTGCGACTCCACTCTAATAAAACCCAAATAACAGGAAATGCAAAGACGATTTTATAAAGATCGTTTTTCTGGAAAAAATTATTCAGCAAATAGCCAGTGAAAGCAGGAAACAGCGCAACAATACTGATCAAACCAACAGTGATAATGGTTGAGAGAAAAACCGTTGCCTCACCGTAAGTATGAATGCTGATGTAAATCCAATAAATACCCGTACCAAATAAGCCTAAGCCATATAGCCAGCCACGGAAGAATGCTTTTTCGGGAGTGACTTTTAGCCACGTGCTGAGTAGTACCGCAGGTGAGAGAATGGCTAATAGAGATAAATTAAATGGTGCAAATGCTAACGTAAGTGACATACCGGCAAGCAGTGCCAGTATGTTACCGCGATATCCTGGCGCAAAAAAATTCTGCCATTTCATGGGGTGCATATCCTAAACAGAAAGCGTTCAGTGTAGCGAGAGGCGTGAGTAACCGCAATTACTGTTGCTGGATTGGCGTGATAAAAAATTAAACTACATAAGATAATAAGATCAAGAATTTTACTTGACTGGCGCTGAGATTTTGATAAGTTGATCGGCTTGTTAGTTATCCTCACCTTTCTCCGTCAGCATCTGTTCTTGATTTATGCAGATCGTTTTAATTTCAATCAGGGTGAGTACAAATTTAATAAAATAATAAGGGGAGCTCCATGAAACAATGCTTAAAACCATTAGTGGTTAGTTTACTTTTATCAGGTGTTGTCTCTGCACCTGCATTAGCAGCAACAGCTAATCAAGCAGATGACCAACAATTGCAGCGTTTAGAGCAACAAGTTAATAACTTGCAAAGTGAAGTGAAATCGCTCAAAGGCCAACGAGTTTCATCGAAGCATGCAGTCAAGCACAAACACGCACACCACACTGTTGAGGCATCTGCACCAGCGTCTGTGCCGGATAATGCAAACGGTATTCCGCGCACACCGAATGCTTACTTAGAATCTTTTCCTATCGACCCAGATGTTCCGGGTAAATCATTTGTATCAACCGGTCCTTACATCGGTGTTCCTTTTGTCTATTCTGGCGGTGACTTAGTCATTAATAGCCCAAGCGTTAACCAAGACGTTGCTTTGCTGAATATTCGTAAAGCCATTCGTAAAAAATTGAGCGCATTGGGTCGTGGCGATGAAGCAGATCACGCGCACTTGTTACTCAGTGGTATTGTAGAAGGTGCGGCGTCTTATCAGCGGCCTGGTGTTGGCTCTGTGCAAACCAGTATTGATCTTTCTGCTGCTGAATTAGATGGCTATATTTTAGGGCCAAGTAACTGGACATCGGGATTGATTGCTTTTTCTTACGATGATGCGAATGGTGTATCCGAGGGTTCGTTAAATAATAATGCTCGCAACCAGAATTCACGCATTTATTTAAATAAAGCATTTATTACGATTGGTGATTTTTCAAAAACACCATTCTATGGCACGATTGGTCAAATGTATGTGCCATTTGGTACCTATAGTTCAAGTATGATAGCAAGTCCGCTCACAAAAGCAGTTGGTCGTACAAAAGCGCGAGCGATTGTTATTGGTTACCAACAACAAGCTGAAGCAAATGCGTTTTATGCATCAGGTTATGCCTTCAAAGGCGATAGTTATGTGGGTGCAACGAGTCGTGTGAATAACGGCGGTGTTAACGTTGGTTATCATTACGCTGTTGGCAACATTCATGGTGACTTCGGTGGTGGTGTCATTGCTAATATCGCTGATGCAGGTGGCATGCAAAACAATGGTAACAGCACACCACAATTTGGCGGCTTTGGTGCAAATGGTAATGGTAATGAAAACATTGCGCATCGCGTACCAGCAATGAACGTACGTGGTTTATTTAGCATTGGTGATCATATTGACTTATTGGCGGAATACATCGGCGCAATCAATTCATTCAGTAAGAGTGATATGACGATGAATACGCACGGTGCGAAACCACAAGCTGTAAACGCAGAAGCTGCCTATACTTTCACTGCATTTGAACGTCCAAGTTCGCTTGCACTTGCTTATGGTAAATCAAAGGATGCATTGGCATTAGGTATTCCTGCACAACGTTATTCTGTTGCACTCAATACTTCTTGGTGGAAAGATACCTTGCAAACAGTTGAATTCCGTCATGATGTGAATTATGCCGCAGGCAACTCTGCAACGGGTACATCAACCAGTGCGACACTGCCTATTACCGGCTCTGGTAAACCAGATAACGCAGTAACTGCGCAGATCGATATTTACTTTTAAAAATTGGGTGAACACGCTGCGTTTTGTCCACCCTACGTTAATATATTTTCGTAGGGTGGACAAAATGCAGCGTGTTCACCAACTAAATTTGTCGTAATTTTTCTAAATAAGCTTGTTCATCCGGCATCTTGCCACTCTGTTGTGCTTCCCAAAGAATCGTGCCAAGACACTCTACCATTCGATGTTCTGCATCATGTGCATCAGTTAATTGGCGGCATAATTTTTCATAAATATCTCGGATACCGGTGGGTCTATCTGTCCCGAGTTGTTCGCGCAAAGCCAAGTGTAAACTCATGTGCAGAAAAGGATTTGATTCTGTAAAATCATGTGCCTGAAATTTTTCCGGATTAGTTAACACCTCGTGATACTCAGGATGAAGCAAAATAATATCGATCACTTGTGCTTCCAGTGGTTCGATGGGTGAGTGATCTTGATGCTTTTTCCACGCAGCAAAAAACACGTTGCGTAATTCATTTCTGTCATTAGAAAACATTATGCACTCACCGTTTTATCTTTGTATTCACATAAATCGTTAATGAGACAGTCAGGGCATTTTGGTTTGCGTGCGATACAAGTATAGCGTCCATGTAAAATTAACCAATGATGCGCATCATGCAAAAATTCGGCTGGAATCGTTTTCACTAATTGTTTTTCGACTTCCAACGGCGTTTTGCCGTTGGCCAAGCCGATGCGATTAGCTATCCGAAAAATATGGGTATCCACCGCAATCGTTGGTTGACCGAAGCAGGTATTTAAAATGACATTGGCTGTTTTACGTCCGACACCGGGCAGTTCTTCAAGCTCAGTACGATTCGTTGGTACAATCGATTGATGCTTGGATAGTAAAAGTCGGCAAGTTTTTATAATATTGGCTGCTTTGCTGTTAAATAACCCAATGGTTTTGATATATTTTTTTAAGCCATTTTCACCTAGATGCAGAATTTTTTCCGGTGTATTGGCAACAGGGAATAGCTTGGTGGTGGCTTTGTTCACGGAAATATCGGTTGCTTGTGCTGAGAGAATGACTGCCACGAGAAGTTCAAATGGATTGTGGTAAATTAATTCCGTGGTAGGACTGGGATTCGCTTTTTGAAAGCGTTTAAAAATGGCAGTGATTTTTTGTTTATTCATGACAATCAGCCGGCAGAACCGTAGGGTGGACAAAGCGCAGCGTGTCCGCCGAATTATTGGTGGACACGCTGCGCTTTGTCCACCCTACGGTTCTACTAATTCGCTAATTCTTCTGGCGCTGTTTCATCTGCAGTAGCGGTTTTACCAATGCTACCGCCTGATGGCGTTTCTGCAGCAGAAGGCACCGTAAAAGGCGGTGTTTGATCCGGGGTTAATGCTGTATCAGCCGGTGGTGGTGTTGTATCGAGCTGCGCGGCTGTTGATTTATCGTCAGCAAAAGTATTCATGCTCGACGTTGCTAGCAATAAGCCAACTAAACTAAGATGTCTGAATGAGTTTCTCATGTGTGCTCCTTTCAATCGCGTTCTAAGCTATACAAGATATCTGCGCCGTTGTCTATCGTACTCGTTTCTGACTGGATAGACCAGTGTTTGCTAAATTGATAACGCAAATTCAAAATAGTGACGGGCGTGGTGCTGAATAGGCTGACACTGTAATGCAGATAGAGATTATCTGCGATTTTTTTGCCGAGCACCAACGATGTTGTGCCAACGACACCGCCAGCATTTTTATTAGCGGTTGGGTCAAATGTTTGTACGGACTCCACATTTAATTCTGTCAAGCCAAGCCCAGATTGTAATTTTTTCGTGAAAGAGGTCAGTTTTGACGTTGCACTGTTGCCAACATTGAGAGCGGAGGTGGCGTTTAAAATGGCAAGGCTGTCTTTTAAGGATGCTTGTGAACGGGGAATGCCAAGCAATAAGTATGATAAAATGTCATCTTGGCCTAACCCAGCAGGTTGTGAAAATAGTGTAATAGCCGGGTTGCTGATTGTTCCTAATATTTGTATGCCAACCGTGAGTAATTGATTACCAGCATAAGCTTGCAGGAGGCCGCTACTCACCGTGGATACCGTTTTAATTTCTCGTACCGCTTTGATATTTAAACCTGGATTATTGAGTATGCCACCCGTATAAATTAAACGACCTTCCGTAATTGTTAAGTCTTGCCCATACGCATGATAAGTACCGCCAATTGCATACAGTTCGCCAGTGGCGGTGGCTGGACTGTTAGGGCCGGTGTTCACGCGTAGCGTTCCGCCCAAGGTGGTAGTAAGATCTTGATAGTGAATAAAGACATGATCATTCAGCGCGACAGTGACTTGCATGCTGGGCATAGCAGATAGCAATGTATTTGCTGTCGTTGGTGGTGCACCGACTATCACCACATCGTCGGGTAGAGTGACTGTTTGGCGAAAATCTTTGGGGGTGATTTCCGCTTTAGGAATTGTTAATTTGCCGTCAATTTGTAAATTGAGTTTGGTCAGATGTAATTTCAGGTCAGGTGACACAAAAAATTTTATATTCAGGTAAATCAACCATTGTTAAGTTGTTGCCGTGTAGACGTATTTCAGTAGGAAAATTCGGTTGCGCCAAATTTGTTGAGCCATCTAAAACGGCAGAGCCTTCTCCCAAATGAAAGCTGCCTGTGTATGTCATATGACGCGTTTGATCACCTAGTAAACGTAAATTCGCATTTTGTATTTGAATGCCGAGTTTAGGAATGCGAAAGTTGCCGTTAGAAAGCTTGACTTCGCCATTGATGGTAGGGTGAGTCAAATTGCCATTAAGGCGTAGTGCGCCTTGTAAAGTGCCTTGGGGATTTTCGATGTCAGGTAAATAATCCTTGAGCGTGCTGAAATCCGGGAAGTTGATTTGTGCTAATGCAAAAATAGGCTCTGTTAAATAATTTTTGGTGTTGATCGTTTTGGGTAATGACAGGGTAAGATGCAGATACGGTTTTTTAGCAATTGCAATTTCAAAGCGGGACAATAAATTATTGTTGTTGAGATTGGTTTTGCCTGTGATAGTGAAATCTATTTTTTTCAATGTGTGTTGATGAAAGGTAATGTCTTCTGCGGTGATATTTAATGACGATGGGGTGTTCAGCTTCATCGTCAAATCGATGTTACCAACAAGCTGTCGTATCTTTTGTTCGGCATAAGTTAATTGTTCTGCTTGAATAGTGGCATGGATAGCGGGCGTTGTTTTTGGCCCACTTATTTTGCCATTGCTATGAATACTACCGGTGCTATTCGGTAAAACAGTACTGAGACGAGGAATGGCAAGATTCCATTGTAAATTCCACTGATCCGTCATGTTGCCCGTGATTGCGCCACTAGCGTCCGCGATGTTGATGAAAGCTTTTTGGATGCTGAGCTGGTTGTTTTGCATTTGCAACCGCATTTCACCATGGATAGGGTAATGACGCAGTGTGCCGGTTAATTGCTGTAGCTCGAATGTCGCAGAGGGTAGCCTGCTTAATTGGCCATGGCTGTTAAATGAAAAATGCATTTCGCCAGGCCACTCACGCCATTGTATACCTGGATTGAAGTGGTTGCCTGAGAGAATGACTGCCCATGTTAACGAGGGTGTCCAACGGAGATTGAGGTGACCGTTTAATTCGCCACCGAGCATTTGGATAGAAAAAACCGTGCTGTCGGGTGTGTTTTTTTCTACGTTGATAGTTTGAAATTGAATAAGCGATTTAGTATCGCGTGAAATACTGACGTCTTGGATTGTAATGTGCTTGGCAGTGATAAATTCAAGTAGTGCCAGTTTCTCCAGTGAAAAAGTCGTAGCGTGCGTTTGCTTCGCTGTTGTTGATAAATCTATTTTTGCATGTGCAATATCTGCATTCTCTATTTGTAGGCGATGTTGCAGCAGCAACCATGGATGCCAATCGAGTTGAAATTTTTCGATAACGACATTGCTTGTTGTATGTTGATAAGAAATAGTGTCGAGAGAAAAATGGGAAAATAGTTTTCCTTTCGCATGCTCAATGTGTAATTTCCCAGGAATAAAGGGGGTTATGATTTGAATCAGCGTTTGCAACCCAATGGTAGTTTCACCAAAGAAATATAAGAGGCCAGTGATGCTTACCACGATGATGAATAAGATTTTTAGTGTCGCATGTAAAATTGCTTTCAGTAATAATCTAATCACAGATCAGGCCCTAAACTAAATTCAGCAGCAAAGTGACGAGGTTTTCCTTGCAGGCGGCCAAAACCCGCATAGGCTTTGATAGGACCAATAGCGGATTCATAGATAAGACCAATACCCGTACCGCGTCCCATGGGGGAATTAATATGGTTATCGGCTGTGCCAATATCATAAAAAACCGCGCCACTGATTTTACCATATAATCGATGTTGCAATTCAATACTGGCAACTTTTAAGTAACGCCCTGGGCCGAAGTAGCTATAGGAAAAGCCGCGAACACTATCCAAACCACCTGCATAAAATTGTAAAGAAATCGGTAGTGTATTTAAATCTTGAACGGTGGTATAGCCAACGTCACCACGTAAAATTAGTCGGCTTAATTGGGTTGGACTGTAAATGATTTTCCCTTTTAGTTCTGTTTGTGCAAAAGTAACGTTAGACACAACCTTGGTTGATGCGCCTCGAATAACCAAGTCAATCTTTGTCCCATAGTGAATATTAATTAAGTCATCAGCATTGATGCGCGACAAGCTCAGACTTGGATAGACAATGCGGCTGTTATGTGATGGGCTGCCAATAATATTGTAGTGTTCACGTAGATAAGTAGCATTGGCGGACCACTTCCAGTCATTCATTGTTTTGATATAACCAAGCGATACGCTTTTAGAAATACTATTACCATTTTTAGGTGTAAATTTCTGGCCGGTGGCACCAATCATGTATTGGTCGGTCAGTGGGTTTTGCCCGGGAATAATGTATTGTGCAGCTAAACCGCTTAACACTTGAGACAGTTTAAGTTGCATATCCATGTGATGACCAGTATCAGTCAAATGGCGTAGATTGGTGCTGAGTGTTAAGCGTGGACCAGTGAACGTGCCATACCCCAAGCCTAAATTATAACGTTGCGATTTATTCGCTTTCAAGCCAACATCGACAGGTACTTCGACGTTGTCGATTTGTTTCAGGTCCGGTGTGACATTGACTTCTTGGAAATAGTTACTGTTACTGAGATTTTGTTGAAACTTAATTAATTGTGGACTAGAGAATGGATCGCCTTCATGGAAACTTAAAAAGCGCGTCAGAAATTTATCAGAAAATGTATTTTGATTAAAAGTAACATGCCCAAAGTAATAGCGTGGCCCTGTATTGAGCGTCAGACTAATCACGACAGAATGATTTTCAACATCAATACGAATAATTTTTTTTTCAAAGGTGGCACGCAAATAACCTTGTTCATTTGCGGTTTGAAAGAGATTTTGTTTGGCTTTGTCATAACGGGTAGCCTCAAACACTTGACCAACGTGGAGCGGAAACTGCGTGACTTGTTTGGCTAACTCGCTATTGTCTTTGCCGGGTCCAGTCACATTGATATCTACCGCGGTTATGCGCACCGGTGTGCCGGGGTCGATAGTAAAGCTGGCTTGCCAAACATCAGCATGATGCGTTAAGTCGGTGTGAATGACGGGTTTAAAAAAGCCGAAAGGTGATAAAGCCTTGCGGATATTATCAGGCGCATTTTTATAGAAAGTTTCAATCACAGCGGGGGTTAATGTTTCTCCATAAGCCGTTTGGGAAACCAATAACCGTTCTTGGACATTTTTTAAGACGGGGCCGCTTAAACCCGTAATTTGTGTGCGCAAAGTGATGGCGCCAGCCCAGCATGTGGTATAGAGGACCAACATCATCAGAAAAAATAGGCGTATCTTGTATTGTCGATATTGTCTTTGCACGGCGGTAGTGCCCTTTCTGAGCTTAGTGCAACCCAAGGTGTTTGAGATTATACTGGCTACTAATCAAACTCTCACGAGAAATATGCTATGCAAGGATTACGGATAGGGCATTATACCAATCAGGCACAAGGTACCGGCGCATCAGTGTTCTTATTTGAACAGCCAGCGGTCGGTGCTTATTGGTTATGTGGTTCATCACCTGCAACGGCTGAGCTCGACACCCTAGCACTTGATGCTCATGTGACGCATATAAATGGCTTGATGTTAACGGGTGGGAGTGCTTTTGGTTTGGCGGCATCCGCTGGCATGATGCGCTGGCTGAATGAACAGCAGTGGGGATGGCCTGTTTCGCATGGGGTTGTGCCGATTGCGCCGGTGGCGGCGATTTATGATTTGGCTGTTAACGAGACAGTTTTTCCGATGGCAGAGGATGTATACCAAGCATGCCAGACTGCTCGAGTGGATGATGAGCGGTCAGGTCGTCTGGGTGCTGGTACCGGCGCATCGGTTGGAAAGTTAATTGCATCTGCGGCATGCATGAGTGGTGGTATTGGTCGTGCAGAAATACTGTTGCCAAATGGTGTGACTGTGCTGGTTTATACTGTCGTGAATAGTGTCGGTGATATATACGATGCAACGGGTAAGATTATTGCTGGCGCACGTTTGGCGAATGGCCAGTTTGCCGATTGCCAACAAGTGTTATTGGATGGTCGCCATATAGAAAATATTCCATCAGCCAACACAACATTAGTGGCGATTTTTACCGATGCTGTATTTTCAAAAAGTGAATTGCGCCGCATTGCCAAAATGGCAGTCGCAGGGATAGCGCGTGCGATTGCCCCTGTTTTTACCTGTTACGATGGTGACTTGGTTTTCGCTGTCTCAACGGGAAATAAATCTGCATCGGAACTGGCGCTGGGCACGGTTGCTGCCGAAATGACACGCCAATCGATTGTAGCCGCTATCAAGGATTCTGTTGTTATTGATTAAGGATGCACTATGTCAAATCGTATCGCCAGTGTGCAAATGACATCAACGCATGATGTGCAAGAAAATCTTGCCATGGCAAAAAAACTCATTGCAGAAGCAGTAGCAGAGGAAGCACGTTTGGTTGTGTTGCCAGAAATGTTTGCCATCATGGGGCTAGATCAAGTTGATAAAGTCAAACATCGTGAGCAGCCTGGTCAAGGACCAATTCAAGATTTTTTACGTACTGAAGCCGCGCGTCATGGTATTTGGCTAGTGGGTGGCACGATTCCTATTGCTGCCAAGCACAGCGCAGAAAAAGTGCGCGCAGCGTGTTTAGTGATTGATGATAAAGGCAATGAAGTGGCGCGCTATGACAAAGTACATTTGTTTGATGTGCAGTTGCGTGCTAGCCAAGAAGCGTATTCTGAATCACGGACAACAGAGCCGGGTGATCATGTGGTGGTAGTGCCAACGCCATTTGGACGTTTAGGCTTAGCCGTTTGTTATGATGTGCGCTTTCCAGAATTGTTTCGTCGGATGCATGCTCAGGATGTTGAAATTATTGCATTGCCAACGGCTTTTACATTTACAACGGGGGTGGCACATTGGGATATTTTAGTGAAAGCGCGCGCTATCGAAAATTTAGCGTATGTTGTTTCCGCCTGCCAGGTCGGTACGCATCCGAGTGGTCGTAAAACCTATGGCCATAGTATGATTGTGAATCCATGGGGTGATGTTAAAGCATCGTTACCGCAAGGTGTAGGTGTTATTGTGGCTGATATTAATCTCGACTATATGCATCAGATGCGGCAAGATTTCCCAGCGTTATCGCATAGGAAGTTGTGATGTTTATTGGTGGACAAAGCGCAGCGTGTCCACCGAATGTATTATAATTTCGATGATTTCGGTTTGAGAGAGGATAAGACGAGATCTTTCTGTAGTTTGACTAATAATTCGGTGCTTCTATTATCCTGCTGCAAAATTGGATTGGATAACACATCCGATATCATTTTAAATTTTTCTTCAGGTGTTTTTTCTTGACTAGCCAGTTCGTTGTATAATTTTATCATTGCATCGTTGCGATTTTTATTGGAAAAAAGCGTTGCATAGCTAGATAAACCTTGGAGATCCATGCGCCATTTTTTCTGAGATGTATAGGAAATTAACTTAGTCACGACATAATGAAAGAGCTCTGGATCATCCGTGGCGGGTGCTTTTTCGTCATCTGGGGTTTTTGTTTCTGCCAGGATTTCAGATAATCTTGTTTGCAGTTGCTCGGCTGATTTTATTTTGCCTTGCTGGGTTAATTCGTGTAATTGATTCAGATAATTTATTTTTTGTTCGATAGTCGTTTGTGGATTATCCCAAAGGTCGTTGCCTTGCAATAAACGATCACACTCACGCATATCTTGTGTTTTAGTAATCATTTTCCAGGTGAGCCGCGCTTGGTTGAGCGCCTCTTTCGCAGCAGTTTCTGAAATAATTTTTTTGGCATTAGAAAAATGTATGCGAGCAATGAATGCCAGCAGTTGATTACTGAGAATTTCGAAGTAAAATTCTCGCGTTGGGTATTGTGTTTTTAAGGTTGTAATTTTATTTAATGCTTTAGTTAGAATGCTTAGCCATTCTTGATGATCGGTAATATCCGCATGATTTTCTGGGATAGTTCGTAATAGAAAATCCATCAATTCAGCCGGATTTTTTTCAATGCAACTATCGGGTTGCTTTAAGAAGTCTCGCATTTTTTTAAGAAATGCTATGTGCTCTGGTTGATTCTTAAGTACCTTTAAGCTCTGTGATAATAAATTAGAATTTAACAAGAAAATAGGCGCTTTTTCTGCAAATGCTGCAAAAGCAGAAAAATTTTGAAAAGCATTAAGTTGTAATAATGACGGATAATTTTTGGCGACATATTTGTGACGAAGATTCGCAGTAAAAGTAGCTGGCGTTACTTTTTCGAGTAATTCAGTCATGATGTCGGGTCTTTCGCTGAAACATCTGAAAAAATAATGGAGCATAGGTTCGCTAGAGGTGGGTAGCGTTAATAGCTTATTGACAGCGTCATCACTACCTTTTTGTAAGAAGAGCAATGATAGCTTGCTGCTCATGGTTTGAAAAAGTAACGGCTGGTGTGTGCGTTGCTGTGTTGCTAATAATAGGCGATCAATCATTTTTTGCGGTAACGTACTAAATAGTTTAATCCAGCGGTTTTCTTCCCGTATAATATGATTTCGATTACATATGACGAGTGCTTTAAAAAATGCGAGTGACATTTTTTCTTCGGCGGGCGTTAATTTTTCATTTGAGTTGGGTAGTTGATAATCGGTGCTTTTTTCTTTTGAATAGCTTTCCCAATAGGTAAGTGCTGTAATAGCCGCATCCCATTGCCCCGCTTCCAATGCGGCTTGGACAATGTCAGTCATCTTTTCTACGGGTACGTGCCAGTTACTTCTTTTATGCAGGCCAATGAGTTCAGTCAAGCACCGCCACGCTTGATTTTTATAAGCCGCTGACAGTGCTATATCAGCTTCGTTTGCATTGAAGTAATCATTATCCGTGATTTTTATCATCACATCGACAGCATCTGCTTGCATGATGGCTGTTGTAAAGCTAGCGTCGCTGGCATTGTGTTCCCAGAAAAACTCATCATTTGGCGTGACAAATCTCTCAAAAATCGCTTGCATGACAGAGGCTTGTTGTTTTTTAGTGCCAAAATGAGAGGGAATAAGCTTCCATAGTTTTAGCATCGTGTCACGATTGCAAAATTGTAATAAAGCCACTAGCCAAACATCCGGGTCCGGCTTATTAAATACCATTTTGATAATTTCTTCACGAAACTTGGCGATACTTAAATTCATGTGTGGTAAGAATGAGCCAAGTGTTGATAATACGCGAGCGTCATTATTAGCCATTAGCGATAATATTAACGGAGTGCCTTCCAGTTCATCAGTAAGAAATCCTGCCATATGATTAGTGAGTGTTGTTTTGAATGGGAGATTGCCAGCCGCTTTTTGTTTGAATGCTTGTGCTGTTTCATGATTCATTTTGTAAAATGCAATATCTAGAAGCGTTCTATTCTCAGCAGTTTCTTTTGCACAGGCATTAATTGTATCGACATTGGCAGTAGTCAATAATGTATTTGCGACAGTAAAATCTTCTGCTTTGATGAGATACATGAAGAGCGTATGGCTTTGGCCTTTTAAATTTAAAATTTTATTGGCAATATCAGGCGGGCAGTTTTTAAAAATTTGTATAATTGCTTTTATCGTTTCTTTGTCTGATGTGCTTAATTGTTTTTGCTGAAAAAGACGGATAATGAACATCAATGATTCGATAAAATAGCTATCATCGCGTGCAAGCAATTCATTCAGTGGTTCGAGTGTTTTGATTTTTTCTCTGGCAAATGCTGCGGTATTGGCCAGTCTATTAATTTTTTTGAGAAGAGTAGACTGGTTTTCTTGCGCGGCTTGGATGAGCGCATTATTCATGGTGAAGCTAAAAGGAGGGTCTAGCAAATACGCTGTGCTTTCCCAAGCGTGTGTTAGTGCGGCAATATCAAGAGGAGATTGATTGCGCGAATTATTATTAATCATGTTTATGCCAGCGTTTTTAATTTTTTCTAACAGCGGTGTTTGATTTAAAGCGGCTGCAACATGCAAAAGTGTATTGTTATTTTTGGTGGTTGATTGACAAATTTGGGTAAATAGTGCGTTATTAGCATCAAGACGACTTAAGATCGGCTTCAGTAATTTTTCTAAAATGGGTTTATTATGTTTATTATCGAGATCAATGTTTAATTGTTGCCAGAATGTAACGAGATCAACAGGGCTGATAGCCTCTTGCAATGTTTGTTCATCAATGTTTTTTATTAAAAAGTAAAAGTCATCGGAATGTAAAGCGTTCGCAGCATCATTTAAAAAAACCTTTCCAGCCATATCGAGTGTAAATAATTTTTTTATAAATGCAAGGCGGATTTCTTCATTGGTTTCCTGGCGCAGTACATTGATGAGTTCTTTTAATAATTCGGGATACATCTCTTGTGAAGAATAATTTGTTAATAATGTGAGATCGCCATCTTTTTGTTTTTCATCGAGGAAATAGGTTCGTTTAAACTCATCTATAATATGTAAAACTAGCAGTTTTCGTACCGTTTTATTTTCAGAATTCGTCAATATAACATAGCTCAGCTTGATGCTGGCATTGGGAAAATCAAAACAGGTGATGCTACCAATCTTTTTTTCTTGTTTAGAATCTAAGTTAAGATAGCCGCTATTGGCTAAACGATGCAATAGCATGAGACGGAAGTTATATTCTAATTCAACGGTGCTTCTTTGTTTGAAGTCACCGAGTTGATTGTTGGCTTCTTCATCCCAATACCAAATTGAATCGGTCATAAATTCCAACGGTTCAGGGCCATAGGCCTCTAGTTTATTTTTGATAAGATCAATTTTATCGGGGGAGTAGTTTGGCCATGATTGAATGGTTTGAATGATTTCACTTTGCTGTAATAATAAATCAATCAAACGATCAGGTGTGAGCGATTTTTTTATGGCTGCAGGGAAAGCTTCGGCAATTTTGAATAAAGGCAAGCGAACATTTTCATTAGCCCAACGTGCAGCAGCTTCTTCTGCTGTCGCTGGAACAGTGGTGGCGTACTCATCGACAATTTTTTCAATCATCAAGGGTGAAGCAAAGTGATTTAGCTCGCTATTGACATAATGTGTTTCCATGCGTATGTCGAAGTCGTGGAATTCATTTTTTTGGCGCAGATCGCGAATTAATTCTAAACAAACTTGTGTGGCAATGATGCGGCGTGCCCCCATGAGTTTGATAGGAATATTTTCAGTTAATTGCAGATAAGCATTGGTGATATTGGTATGAATACCGGGTGCACAAACTGCCATGTCATGAATGAGCGTGCGCATGATATTTTTTTTGGTGTCTATCGGTGTATTTTTAGATTGTACAAGGTGAGTTATTTTCGCAAGTAGAGGAATTCCTTCATGATAGAGAGGAAAAGGCGCTGTTCCGGTAAAGTTATTAAATTGTGTGATGAATGAATCGATACAAGTTTGTAAAAAAGTGACGGCATTAACTGTTTGTAATCGAGTATTGATTTTATCTATTGGTATGTCAACTTGAATGTCTTCTTCTGCCGCCCACGTTGTCGCTACCCATTGTTTTAGTTTTTCGGCTAGTTTCTTGACGTTGGCATAAAATTCTTTACCCGAATATCCTGTTAAAAATGTATCTAATTTTGCTTTTTCCTTTGGCAAGACAAACCCACATTCTAATTCTTGTTCTGCAAATGCTAGATGAGCTTCGCCGTGCTTAGGTGTGTTGGCGAATGCATCCACCAGTTCATAGATAATGTCTTTTTTGATTCTGAGTGCAGGTGTTTCTTTTTTTAAATATTGATTGATGAGGGCTAACTTTTCTATGCCTTTTGTGAATAGCGTAAAGATTTCTTTGTTCTGATCGGGATTGCTGCCATTGTAGTTAAACAATGCGGCAAAACCATTCAGTGCTTGCTGTAGTTTCTGTCGAATGGGTATGGGCTCTTGATTGTTGTTTGATTGGGGTAGTGTATCTTCTTCTTGCCAATGCTGAGCAATCCATATTTTTAATTGTTCAATTAGTTTGGCCACACCTTTTTTAAATTTTTTACCATCCGAATTATCTTCATGCAGAAATTCAGGCAGAGTTGCAATAGAAGTGGGCAGGGGGAAATCTAGCGGTGCGACCGCCTGTTTTTTTTCAGGAATTTTGAAGAATTCCTGCGTGAAGCGTGAGTCAAATTGTATCTGGCGTTCTGGCATAAGGTCCCTCGAGCCAAGCGACTCTCTTGATAACTTATATTATAGCAACTAGCGTTCTTTTCTTTTTAAATCTTGATTATTCATGGGGTTAGGTTCACGGCAATCGTATTGAGTATTCCGAAGAATTGTACCTTTTGCAAGTTAGATACGTGTCACCCCGCAAAATTTTCGTCCACTTGTTTTGAGAAAAACATAGAAAATACACGAAAATTTGTGCGGGGTCTGGTTTGTGGCATAGAGATGAACACGATTTTTTTCAAATCTTGCACCGGGCCCCGCACAAAAACGCGAATTGGGTTCTGTTTTCTTACAAGATTTGAGAGCGCGTTTTTTGCGGGGTGACAAGGCCATCGAGTAAACTGAAATGCAAGTAATTTTCAATGCAATCGCCTTGGGGTGAAGGTGCTATACTTGCTTGCCGATTCAACCGTGAAATTTCTTTTATTGTGTGATTGATTTAATTAGAATTTCATTCTACCGCTAATCAAAGGATTGCCATATGGAAATTAACCGCCCAGAAAAGAAATTATTATTACGTTGGTGCGGCTGGTTTTTATTGGGGAATATAGTCTTACTGTGGTTAATCAGTCTGAAATATACGACCGTCTCTTCTTTAGGAGTATCGGAGTATCTGACCGCAAAAGGGACGTTGGAAATCAATTGTTATCTTTTAGTAACCTATCTTAGTCATTTGGCGTTATTGGCGTGTTTGCCCGGTATTATTCTTGTTCCTCTTATTGGCTGTTCTCTCTCTCGGCGTTATGTGTTTACTGTTGCAATTGCATTATCGACTTTTTTAGCGTGTGTGATATTTATTGATGCGACTGTCTACGTTCTTTATCATTTCCACGTAAATGGTGTCGTCTTTAATCTGGTAGTACAGGGTTTACATGAACAATTATTTGGTTTTTCAAGTTATGAATATGCATTAATTATTAGTTTAGTGGCCGGCTTCATGTTAGTTGAGTGCCTGTTAGCCTATTGGCTTTGGTCAGGCGTTGTGATGCCGCACAAATTACTAGGCATGGGAAAATGGTTTGTTCTGTCGCTGGGTATTTGTTTATATCTTTCTTATGCAACTATTGTGTTCAGTTCGTCTTATGAAATAAATCGTTTTTTTATAGATAATGCACGATTCTTACCTTTTTATCACGAAATGCTAGGCGCTCTATTGCCACAGCGTAATGGATTACTGGCAATCGAACGGTTGCAAGAAAAAAAATTCGTACAGCCCGATCAAATAAGAAAAAAATTGCAATATCCTCTTCAGCAAGGCTTGCGTTGTCATGTTACGAAGAAACCAAAAAATCTTGTCATCATTGTGATTGATACGTGGCGATTTGATATGTTAAATCCTCTTGTCACGCCCAATGTATTTCAATTTTCTAAGCGGGCTTGGGTATTCAACCAGCATGTCAGTGGTGGTAATTCAACCGGGCCAGGTATTTTTTCATTGTTTTATGGATTACCACCAACGTATTGGTCATCCATGGAGGCACAGCATCAAGGTCCCGTGTTATTACAAACACTTCTGCAGCAGCATTATCAGATGGGAATATTTCCAAGTGCAACGTTGGCATTGCCAGCGTTTAATAAAACCGTTTTTGCTGATTTGAAAAAATATAATTTAGTCGGGGAGGGGGATTCACCGTATTCGCGTGATTTAAGCGTGACAAAACGATTTCGTGAATTTTTAACAACGGCTAAAAAAAGCCGGCAGCCATTTTTTAGTTTTTTATTTTATGATGCATCGCATACCTATTGTGCGTTTGATGGCTTTGCCCCATTTAAGCCAGTTATAAAAGATTGTGATCGTTTTGCTTTAACTTCCACAACGAAAATTGCGCCTTTTTATAATCGCTATAAAAACGCCGTGTATTTTGTGGATCAACAAGTTCAAGCAGACATCGCTGCTTTGGAGCAGAATCATTTATTGGATGATACGGTCATTCTGATAACAGGGGATCATGGCGAAGAATTCAATGATAATCATTTAACTTATTGGGGACATGGAAGTAATTTTACCCGTTACCAAATACAAACACCGTTAATTGTGTATTGGCCAGGCGCGGCACCGCGTGTGATTCATTATCCCACCAGCCATTTTGATATAGCACCGATGTTGATGCAAAATCTCCTTGGCTGTGCGGTTAATCCCAGTAATTATGCCGTAGGTAAAAGCTTATTGGATAAAAATCCTCGCCCTTATTGGACAGTAGGAAGTTATATTGATTTTGGTGTCGTTGAACCGGATAGGATCACGACCATTTTCCCTGTGGGTAATTATGAAATTGATCATCAAGATGGTACGCCAATACGGGATGCAAAATTGAATCTCACGGTGATGCAGCAAGTTTTTCATGATATGCAGCGATTTTATCAACGGTAATCATTCTAAGAAGATGTTTTGCTAACGTTTAGCTGGCTGTATGTCGTGACGCTCCCTGACGGTCGCGGCTCGGTAACAGCCAGCTAAACTTTTAAGATTTTTTTGGTTTCGCTGCGTTTGCTGAATCCGTAAGACTCGGCGCTGGTGTTGACTTACCCGATTGCGATAAAAAATTTCTGTCTGAGAGTTTGCTATCACTAGTAAACGGTAAGATGGTTGCTGAAATGAGTGCCATTAACTTGCTGGTATTCTGCGTTATTTCAGTCTCAGAGCGAATTTGTTTGAGTAGATAATGCGGTGGGGAAAATATGAGTAATTTATCAAATTTATAGTCTTGTAGTTTTTTTAAAAGCTGGTGTTCTTCTTTCGATGTGATTTGTTTTGATCCATGTAAAGCACGTTGAACAATATCATCAATCCAATAATAGTTATCTCTTACATTCAACCATTCGGCCACACTATGCTGGGGTTGTGCCTTTTGATCTTGAAGTGGTGTGCCTGCATGAGGAGAGGATACCAGTTTTTTGCATTGCTGATACATTTCCCCTTCCTGTGGCGGTAGCATTTTACGCTCGAAATTAGCCTGCTCGATTATCTGAGAGAGTTCTTGAAAAATGCTACGAACACGAGTCACATCATTTTCTTCTTTAAATATTGCCATGATATTGAGCCAGAATGTGAGTTTTTCGCGTTGCCAATCTTTATTAGCCATGAAGGTTGATAAATCTGTTTGAACAATTTTTCCAATAAAATCTGGATTTTCTTTTTTAAGTGCAATGACACAATTTTCATAGGGTAGTTTCTTGGGTGTTTCAAGAAATAATTTTTCTTGTGCATGTTTAATGTATGTTTCCATGTGCTTTCGGAAGAATGCACTATTTCTATCGAGTAGCTTTTCAATGTAAATTAATAACCACCCGGATTTATCGGCGCTTATCTGATTTTTTGTAAAAAAGTCTTTGTGGTTTTTTTCCCACGTTTTGGTCACAGCGCCCAAGAGTAGTTGTGAAGCATAACCATATACAACAGATGCTATTATGTCGGCTAATTTGGCTGGGTCGTTCTGGTAATGCCTTTGTAATTTCTGCAAACTTAATAAATTGATTATCTCTGGTTGCAACTCGCCTTGTTCGTTTAATAATTCTGTTAAGCTAACGGAGAGAACATCTGCTGTAAATAATTCAATTTTCTGCAATGTGTTTTTGTCAATGTCGATATGGTCAACTGAAAAGGCAACTTGTCCTGTTAATAGTAATTGATGATAGCTTGCGACCAGTCTGTTGTTGTCTTGAGGTAAGCAAAGCGGTGGCTCATGGTCAATAGGGAAGCCATTAAAAAGGCGACATAACATCGTTAGCTGATCAGCATCTTCACATAAGTGGCGGCATGCACAGCGAGGATCTTTTTTTTGAGGGGATATAGCCGACTCAGCGGTAGGTAGCTGATAACCTTGGAAGTATGATTGTAAATAGGTGAGAAAAGCGGGCATATTAGAAACCATTTAATAGGTTAATGCCTTAATTATAGCATTGTTAACCAGTTCGTTAGGGTTGTTCTATAATTTATCTTTTTAAATCAATAGGATAAATAATTGAGAGGATGTGCTAAGCCAGAAATAGTACAGAAAGCTTCCCTGTGAGTTAAACAGATTGGTGAATAAGCACTATCCTGAATTGGGTTTTGATTTGCGTGGTGAGTGCTATGGTTGGATGATGATATGGCATGTTTATACTGCGATGGGTAAAGATTTTTTTGCAGAAATACATAAAATCAAATTAGCTATACAAGCGGGTAAAAAACTTCATGAAGAGCAATTAGCACTATTAAGAAACATTCATCATGCCCAAAACAACCAAGTGGATTCAATACGCATTGAATTTGAGGGATTTGTTCATCAAGTTGATCGAGGCAGAATGGATACATTTGCGATCGTACACGATAAGCATTATGCGTCTAACATGGAGATTGTTGCTAAAAATGCTGTTCAGAAGGCGCTAGCGAATCCAGGTGAATTAATTAAGTTAACGCCAGGCACGCCAACATCGAGTCATGCGATTGGCATGATGGCGTTAGAGCAACATGGTAAAGTAGTTATTAAATATTTTGATTCAAATGGTAGCGAAGCGACTTTTATTGATCCCATGGCCGCTGCTATGAGTGCTGCAAATTTACTTTGTTTTGGTTACGCACAGCATTTTAAACGATATAAGTTAGGCAGTAATTTTCATAATTTTTCAATTACGATATTTAAGTCGCAGCGGTTGCAACAACAATGCTCACCGCTACAATCTTCTGATATCGTTATTGAGTTATACCAGCCAAGCGTGGGGCTATCTTCATTCAACTTGATACGGCGTGTCGGGTTTTAAGCTTGTATTCTACGATAAGCACTAGCATCTTCCACGGTAGGTTGATGATCACGAATATTTTGCAAAATAGTTTGGCGTAAATAGTTGGCAGACGGATTGTCGTAAGATGCTTTTACTTCCATCACGGTGACTGCTGCATTGTAAGCAGCAAAAGGTACGAGTGCACCCCAAAATAAAATAGTATCAACACCCCAGTCGTTCACAGTGACGCGATAATCAAATAAATCAAATCGCGTATTAAATACTTGTGCTAAGTTAGCTTCACCGAAATGACCAAAGAAATGCATGATGCCACAGAAAACGCTAAAAGAGTATTTTTCGATTCCGCTTTCACTTTTGTTATAAATAGCCATTAGAGCCGTGTGCAAGGCTGCTGTCTCATTACCATCGAGTTTTTCCCAGTCTTGGTTACTAATACCCGTGTCTTTAAAGAAATTCATTCGATCAGTAATGGGTAGCGCATTAAGCGCATTGTAAATTAAGGTTGCTGATCCTTTGACAGCGATATCGTGTTCTTTCTTTTCTTGAGCAGTTAATTCAGCAGATTCGTATTGATTGAGATTCCTGTTGACTCGAAATAGCGACGCTAGCACAACCGCTATAGCAGTAAAGCTAGCAGGGGTTTTACCAAGGATAAAGCTATCGCTAGAGACTCTGAAGATATTCATCAGACTAAAAAAAGTCCCTGTTAAACTGCCGGCCACCAGGCCACGTGTTTCACGAAAAGCAGCTAAGGGGTTGGCGCGTTCTAGAAATTTTCTTGCTCCAGCTAGCATAGAAACACCCTCATTTTGAATTTATATTGACCGACATGGCGATGATAAGATCGTATTTTATACAATTATTGACAATATATCTATAAAAACTCTCGATATGTCAGTAATTAAAATAATTTTTCGCCATTGGGCACGGCAGGTTCTGCCGTAATTAAACACACAGCCCCAGTTTCATCTGGAAACCCGACTAATAAAAATTCGGATGTAAACCCCGCGATGTTTTTAGGCTCGAGATTGATGCAGCCAACGACTAATTTCCCTAGTAAATTCTCTGGGTTGTAATGCACAGTTACTTGTGCTGAAGTTTGTTTAATGCCGATTTTATCGCCGAAATTGACCCAGACTTTGTAAGCCGGTTTTTTGGCGCGAGGAAATTCTTCGACTTTGACGATAGTGCCAGATCGAAAGTCTACTTTGCTGAAGTCATCATAGTTTATGAGCATGTTGTCTCTTTATTTTGAAATGAATAATCGGGATTGGAAGAGTGCAAAATTATAATCTTCTTGTGCTTGTAGTTTCAACTGAAAATAAATAAGGTGCGGTGGATACACAGCACTCTGAGAGATCCCCGCAAATTACAGAGCCGCGCGTCAGCAAGCGTCACTGGACTTGATGTGTCGTGACGCTTGCTGACGCGCGTGGCTCGGAAAAAACAATAGCCATGCCCAGAAAAATTCTTGGGGATACCTCAGAGTCCATCAGGAAACTATTTCCACCGCGGTTTCTTTTCTACTTCGGGTAAGGCTGTCGTTTTACCTGTAGGTATTTTTTTCTGTGATGACGATTTTTGAAAAACAGTTCCATTGGTTTGGATGGGTGGCAAAACTCTCGGTTTTTTAAGCGGTTTTTCGGTGGGTGGTTTGGGTGTTGGCGTTGTAGTATGGGTGCTACGAAGCTTGTTTTTCTGAGTAAATAAATCATGTCTGCCGCGAGGCGCTGTATTTTGTGCGGGTTGAGTTGGTGTAGGTTGAGAGGCTTTGGTTTTTTCAAGAATATGAAAACTTTCTTGATCGCTTAATGGCAATAAATAGCTGCCAACAATCGGAATCAAATCATCAATTAAGACTTGATCCAAGTGAGAAAAAATAATTTGTATCTCCGCTTTTTCCCAGGCAACTGCTTCGTTGTAGCCTAAATTCTCAGTGCGCATCAGGTGATTGATTTTTTTAGCTTGAGTAGCAAGTTTTGAAATGTCATACGATAGTAACGGTTTGAGTTTGTTGTCGTTTTCATCTTCCGGTTTTATTTTTGCGTTCTGTAATTCTGTCATAAGTTTATTTCGAAAGTTTTCATCATCGATAAAAGCTAAATGCCGTAAAGCAATTTTTTCATTATTGAAGGCACCTGCTAAATAAGGCAATATCTCGTTTAACGCCACGCCGTATTTTGTGCAATATGTAACAACCTCAGGGATGTGTTCCATAAGCGCATACATTTTTGCGATTTCAGTCGCATTCGCATTATATTTTGTGCGGTATTCTTCGACATACGTGTTGTGTCCTGAGGCGGCAAAACCTTTAGCTATTTCTGTCGCATTTTCTGCTGTGCGATATTTTTCTGCTTTTTTGAAGCGCCCAGCAATAGCATGTCCATAACCAATATGCGTTTGATTAACATTGGGGTCACTGGAATATCTTGCAATCTCATCTTGATTATTTGCAATTGCATGGCCGATAACAATTAGATAGGATTTTTCATCTCTGGCGTTGTAAAAATAGTTTGCTTCATTGTGATAGCCGGTGCTTGCAGAAGCCATGCCTACCCTGTAGGTGTCAATTTTTGTTTTGTATAGGCCAATATATTTTTTGATACGTTTTTGGTTATTAATATAAGCATAGCCCTCAGCCACACTTGTCGGTTCTGCATCATGATAGGTAATGTAAGCTTGTGCTTTCGCATGATGTTTTCCCATTGCGAAGCCGGTGGCTATTTCATTTGCGCAAACACCATAATGAGAGTGATATAATTGTACTTCATTATCATCACCACCGATTGCAAAGCCTTTTGCTACTTTCTCAATATTGACACCCAGATTAACTAATAGCGCAACGGCTTCTTTATCGCCTTCACGCGCTAATTTCATGGCAGGTGTATAGATTGCTGAAGTATCTAAAACATCTAAGCAAAACCCAGCATCATGCATTTTTTTTAGCAGTGTTTTATTGCCCTGTTTTGCAAGCCAATAAACTTGATCAAATAATTTTATTTCTTGCTCTGGCATGATAGGTCCTTGTTGGCATTCGCTACCTATTAAGTGTAGGTGAGGATGCTTAAAACGCAATTTTTAGATAGTATTCGGTGAAATTTTTTTATAAGTTACATGAGGTTATTTTATTTTCCCACTGCTCGGCCAGTTCATGAATTCTGCACTATACTGAATGTAATAGTTAAATTGAATAATTCTGAAGGTGTTCTATGCAGCGTAATGACGATAAGAAACCACCCCAAGGTCGTGCGGGTAAGCGCTTAGCAGAGCCGTCTACAACTCGGCGAACACAGCAAGTTGGCGTAGTGGAAGATAGAACAGGGTCAGGTTTAACAACACATAGAGAGATTTTTACAGTATCTGATCGCCATGGAGCAGGTAGCCTTCAGTCTAGATCGATAATCGATATGCCGGATGTAGAGCAAGGCCATTATGCTAAAAAAATTGTTGTTGATCCTCAGTTAATGACCTTTAGTAATGTTGATTACTCTCAATCTCAGAGCCTAGCGGTAAAACAAGCTGTGGAAACAGCCAATCATCAAGTGTCTTCCGCAATAAACGATATGGTAAAAGTGAGAGAACAGAATTTACAAGAAGTTAATGCATTTGCAGAGAATGCGCGGCTGAGTAAGCAGCATCATTCGATCGAAACAATAAAAGATTTTAAATTAAACGTAGATCTCACTGATTGTAGATCAAATGTATATGTTGATTTTGACAACCAAGGTACGCGAAGCACACTACATACTGTTTTAGATAATTGGCCCCAAAAAAATAATAATGTGGCTATTGCAATGAAAATAAATTCACCTGCTGATGCAGAAGATGCGCAGATATTGTGTGAAGTTTTGCAATCCTGTGGTCCTAAACTAAAGTTAGATATTGTGCAGCCAAGCGCTCATCACACTCAAGGTATCGTTGCTTTGGCAAAAGAATTCATGAAGCCTGAAAATCGGCAGTTGGTTTCTCAATTATTAACTAGCAGAGAACCATCGCGAAATTTTGCTGATCAAATTGAAATGGCATTGCATATGGGACAAGGTGATTTGTTTGCATATGTTGGATCTAGACTATATGGTGACTTACAAAAGATACATTCTGTTGGTTTGCCAAGTCTCTCATCCGGTGTAACTTCGCCATCACCTTCTCAAGTGTCGACTGAATTGAATTCGCCCCAGTCATCCGCACCAGCAAGTGAATTGAGTTCGCGATCCTCTACGCCATCATCTGTAGTACCACCCATTTCAGGATTTAACTCGGCAAAAATTGCAGTTGGTTTAGGTGGGAATCTTGCTGCAGCAACGGTGATGCTACAGCTTGCTCAGCAAACGAAAAAAGATGCGTTATTGTCGCACTCTTCAGATGTCACTCCTTCTCAAAGTCCCAGTTTATCCCCTGTTTCTGCACGTCCTCCACTGCAGCCCACAAGACCTTCCTATGCTGCCGGTACAAAGTCAGCCACTATGAGATCAGTTGATCAATCTCTTGAAAGTAGTCGTCGGCTTGTTGATAAAATTGAGAACAGAGAGAAGGATCTGCAGCATGGGGGCGGTACACGTAGAAAGCCCTAGGTTCTGAGTTTTTATTAGAGCGCTGGTTGCAAATACGTCTCCTTGCTCCTCCAGCTCCACCTGCTACAATACCTCTCTTATTCCCTCTTTTTCAGGATATTGATAATACATGACAGTCGTTCGCACCCGTTTTGCCCCCAGTCCAACCGGATATTTACACGTAGGCGGTGCCCGTACCGCACTTTATTGCTGGTTATATGCGCATAAAATGCAAGGTACATTTATATTGCGGGTCGAGGACACCGATCTTGAGCGTTCCACACCGGAATCTGTGCAGGCTATTTTAGATGGGATGAATTGGCTGAATCTTAACTTTGATGAAGGTCCGTTTTATCAAACACACCGTTTTGATCGTTACCATGCGGTAGCAGAGCAATTACTCAATGAGGGCAAAGCCTATCGTTGTTATTGTTCCAAAGAACGCTTAGAAGAATTGCGTAACAAGCAAATGACCAATAAAGAAAAACCTCGCTACGACGGCTTGTGCCGTGATCGTCAAGCAGTAGGCGAGGGTAGTTATGTATTGCGTTTTCGTAATCCTACTGATGGCAATGTCCACTTTGATGATTTGATTCGCGGACCACTGACGTTTAGTAATGTCGAATTAGATGATTTGATTATCATGCGCAGTGATGGCAGCCCCACGTATAATTTTACTGTCGTTGTGGATGATTGGGATATGCAAATTACGCATGTTATTCGTGGTGATGATCATATTAACAATACGCCGCGTCAAATTAATATTTTACGTGCGTTAGGCGCAACACCGCCGTTGTATGCGCATGTACCCATGATTTTAGGTAGTGACGGTAAGCGATTATCTAAACGTCATGGTGCAGTGAGCGTGATGCAGTATCGTGAAGAAGGTTTTCTCCCAGAAGCATTATTGAATTACTTGGTGCGATTAGGATGGTCGCATGGCGATCAAGAAATTTTTTCGATGGATGAGTTGGTCAACTTATTTGATATTCCGCATATCAATCGCGCACCTGCTGCATTTAATAATGAAAAATTATTATGGCTGAATCAGCACTACATTAAAACCAGCGACCCAGCACATGTTGCCGAAGAATTAGCGTGGCATATGGAAAAAATGGGCGTTGATATTAGCCAAGGCCCTGCTTTAACGGATCTTATCAAAGCCCAAGCAGAGCGCTCGAAAACCTTGCGTGAAATGGCAGAAAAAAGCCGCTATTTTTATCAGCATGCTGAATATGATGTTGACGCTGTCGCGCAGCATTTGACGATAGAGGCCGCACCTGCATTGACAGCTATACGTGATGATTTAACTACGTTGGCAGACTGGTCGAAAGAGGCGATTCATCAAGTGATTACCCAGGTGGCCGAAAAGTTAGCACTAAAGTTGGGAAAAATTGCTCAGCCCGTGCGAGTTGCTGTAACGGGTAATACGATTTCGCCATCGATTGATTTGACGTTGCAATTATTAGGACGTGCGCGTACTGTAGAACGATTAACGACCGCGATTGGATTGTGTGGAAAGGAGAAAGTGAACTAGCGTCAACCTTAAACTATGGAGGGTGTTGGAATGAATCCAAGGGGTAGGAAAAGAAAAGAGTTTCAAAGTGCAGATGAAGTATTTGGCCAGGAGGTAGATGAGGCGCAGGATCTGGAGGATAGACAAGGTAAGAAAATAAAGCTGGACGATGAACTGAATGATTGGGAATTGGAATTTTCTGAGTCAGATGAGTCAGATGATTCAGATGATGAATTTATTCAAGTAGCGGCTGGGGTCAGTGAGTCCTCACCTCAACAGTCGCCAATAGCTCGTGTCTCAGTTGATCCCTTGGTAGAATTGCAAGACGAGGTCAGCTCTCTGAGCCACGTTTCTTCTGCTTCATCTGCGGTTGTTATGCCTCGTCCTCGTTCATCTGTCCTTATTAGTTCTTTAGAGGAAGAAGTCGGTCTTGATAACGATCTCCCGGATGTATCTGTACTCCAGCTTAATTCGCCTGCTCAACAAGAAGCGCTAGTGGGCGGCATTCTGGATGATGTTAGTAACAAGATGTGTGAATTAGCTACAAAGTTGAAATCCAGACCAGGAGCCCTAAAGCGAATCTCGTCCGGTGGTGTGCTGGAGCCGATAGATGATGAACAGAAGAGTGGGTCAGAGGAGAGCTTCTTACCTTTCGTATCTGCAGCACCTTTAGCCGATGCCGATGTGGGTTCTCATTCAGAAGAGGCAGGCAATAATCCTCTTAGCCATTCGGCGTTACCTGTGCGACCTTTGGTGAAAGCAAGTGTTGTGGAAACCAAGGATCCTACGATAGCTTATATGCTGAGCCAGCGGCGACCCTATCTAGATTTCTTATCTCCTCCTGCATCGCCACTGGCATCGCCGGACTCGTCTTCACCCTTGTTCGGAGGGTTTTTCCGCAATAGTCGATTACCGAGTTTTTTCCGTAATTGCTTTGCCCCTAGCCCGCAGCCCACATCACCGGTGAGTGATAATGAACCAGTGAGTGCTGCGACCGATGACGTCGCTGCTATGCTGCGATTAGTACATGGGCCGTAGTGATAATTAGTTACGGGAAAACATAAAAAAATCGGATCCTTGGGTTGACAAACTAGGCCGACCTGCCTAGAATCGCTGCTCTATTGTGAGGGTTAGATACTCACAGTAAGTGAGACTGAAGCACCCACTTTTTGGGGCTATAGCTCAGCTGGGAGAGCGCTTGCATGGCATGCAAGAGGTCGGCGGTTCGATCCCGCCTAGCTCCACCAACAGAGGGTGAAAGCTCGCTTGCCCAGAACGTAAAACCTACCTATGTCCCCATCGTCTAGAGGCCTAGGACATCGCCCTTTCACGGCGGTAACAGGGGTTCGAATCCCCTTGGGGACGCCAAGTTTTTCTAATAACTTGGCGTATAAATCCGATTCTGCTTTTCTTTTTTACTCCCGCAACTCACTGTATGTACTTATATTATCCATAATCGTGCTTGATGATCTATTATGGATCGATGTATAATTAATTTACATTTATTGTTTAATAACGTAAGGATAATCCTATGTCATTAACAATTTCAGGCGTTGGCTACACAGCATATTATCAAGTAAAGGATACACAGCATAAGATTGATACGACCCAATGGGTGGGTAATCAGACAGGTGTACAGACAACGTTAACAGGGCAAGCATTGCGTCTTGCTCGAAAAGATGTGGTTGTCGTGAGTGCAGCGACTTATTTCCTACAGCAGACTACGAAGGTTAACCCAACAACAAGCGTTGTTGCACCAGAAGACTTGACGATGAGTAATGGAGCGCGAATTGTTGTTAGAACGCCTGCGAAAAAAAATGTTTAATAGTCAGTAGTCCGTACGGAGCACAACGTACGGATTACACGCTAAGGAATAGCTGCCACGTTACCATAATTTTTCATTTCGTTGCCATAAAACTGCCATAACTGCTGATTCAAATTTTTCACCGGTGAATTTTGTGCGAATGTACTTTGCAAGTCAGTCGTCCATTTTTTTGTTTTGATATTCACTAAAACGGCGTAGGGTGGTGCAGTGTAACGTTCAAATCTGATTTGATGATTGGGTAGTTGAATTGCTTTATAGCGATCAGTAGTTGGATAATAGGCGAGTAACCAGTCGCCGAATAGGATGGCGCGTTGCTTGTTAGCAATAATCGCTTTTTCTGCTAGCGGCGCAAAATGCACTAAATCATCGGTTGGATCCACTTCGAATAAACTTAAGTTAGTTAAAGCCACTTTATTTGCATTAAATTCATTTTTTTCGATTTCATCCGTACTGTAATTGCTTTCTAAAAAAATCGGATGCGTGTTTATTACCTGTAAACTAGGATTTAAGAGATAGGGTTTTAACGAGCTGCCTTCACTGTTGGCGAGTGATGGCAGATGTAGCAAATCCAGTATCGTGGGGGTGATGTCTAACATGCTGTTACGATCAGCAACAAGATGCGGAATATTTTTTTCACGAAGACCATATAGTTTGAAAGCAAGAAGAGAATGATATTGTTTTAAGCTCAGTACATCATTGCCATAACCATACGATGTATCAATGCCATACAGATCGGGATTTTGGGCAGAAGTAGCTGTCAGTATTGTAGAGTAAGCCGTATCCGTATTATTATTTGATAACGTATCAAGAAAAATAGTTTTTGCTTCATTTGTATCTGAGCTTGATTTTTGCTTATCAAACACCAAGTTAATGTTATAGCGTGACCGTTTGAGTGGAATATTCGTTTTGTCACCTTGATAAAATTTTTCTGCAACAATACGATCCCCGGGAATTTGTAACGCAATACCGTGATCAGAGACTAAAACAAAAATCGCATGCTGTAGTAAGCCTTGTTGATCCAGTATAGCCATAAAATCATTTAAGAGTTGATCGCCTCGTATTACCGTTTGTTTGTAGGCAGCAATTCCAGAGATTGATGAAGGTTGGTGATCATTAAACCAATAAAATGGCCAAGCTGTAATATTGAAATGCGCTGCCAGAAAAATAGGTTTTTGGGTGTTTTGCTGCAGAGTTTTGGTGATCAATGCTAAAAAGTTATCGGGATCATATGTGGCAGCTGATGCATGATTAGCATGATTATAAGGGAATAACCATTTGCCAAGATAAGTGGGAATCATCAAATTCGACAGCGGAAAATCATTGATCGCACTCAGAATGAAATCCGTTGCATTACCTGGCGGTCCAATCAATTGATCAAAACCAAATAGCGCATTATTCACATTGCTAAAACGATTATCATCTGAGGCATAAATCGTTGTATAGCCAGCTTGTTGTAAAATTTTAGGGAGCGTTTCTGTTGCATTGACAGAATGAATATTAATCATATCTTCGCGTGCATGATTATGCACGGGGTGGATGCCAGTTAACATGCTCAGCCATGCTGGAAACGTTCTTGCTAAGGGTGTGTAAGCATTAGAAAATACAGTCGCCGCTTGTAAAAATCTATCGAAATGCGGTGTGGGTTGACGGTTTTGATCAAAGAAAGTGAGGAAGTCAGGTCGTACGGCATCAAAACCAATCACAAAAATATTTGGTTTATCCATTGTCGCGGCTGATGCAAAATGAGAGTTTGGTAGGCGTGCTATATTAGTAGCAACGACAAAAAAGACAATCAAGCCAGTTGTGATGCTATCACGCAAAGCTAATTGTCGTTGACATAAATTTGTAAATAACACAGTGGTAGCAAAGCCGATTGCAATAAAGCAGATAGCACTTGCACACACTAAAATGGCATAAAGCTGTGATGTATTTTGTGCATCATGCAGTAAATCGTGGTTAAGTAGCGTGGCAAAGAATGAATGTGGAGCATAATAAGCATTGGCTGTGATGATGGCAGTGTAGCTTGCAAAACATAAAATGTAAGTTAAAAAGTGATTCTGATTGGGTGTCAGTGATAGTGTTTTTGAAATGGTGATAACGGTATACCAAATACTATAAATATATAACGCATATAATAAACATTGCGTAAAAATAAATTGTAATATTGCTGTGCTTTCTCTTATGGATAAATGCAATGTATTTTTTATTGCGGTAAAAACGATACCATCGATGTCAACGGCAAAATGCATAACGACAAAGAGTATTTGGGCAAGTACAAATAAAGCTGTTAAAGTCATGATGATTGTTAGTGTGCGAGTCCTTTCTTGCATGATGATATCCTCCATGTAGTAAGTAGCCTGATTACGCTGGTCGCCTTACCGAGCCGCGCGCGGCTCGGAAAAGACAATAGCCATGCCCAGAAAAAATTCGTGGGGATACTTCGGAGTGTAGCGTGTCTACCCTACGGCTCTCTCATAAGTGAGAGAGCCTCATGGGGTATTTTGTTATGCAACTGCGCTGGTTGTTACGTTGATATTGGCAAGCTTATCCAACACATGTTGTGGCAAGTTGAATGCGCTAACATGAATTTCTGGATTGTAGTACTTGGTTTGGAATGGGTTCGCATTAAAACGTGCGCGAATGGTTTCAACAGGTAATTTGCGATACGCTTCATTGTCAGTTGCCCAGGCGAGAGTCATGAAACCACCGACATAAGTAGGTACACCCGCGAGATAAAACCAAGGGCTCTTATATAAACTGCTTAAGCGGCGATAAGTACCTTCAAATTCCCATTCTTGCAAGAAAGACGCACCGTTTTGGCTAGCCACAATGCCGCCTTCATTCAGGCAACGCTTCGCTGCACTGTAGAAATCATCCGTAAATAAAATTTCGCCCGGGCCAATTGGATCTGTGGAGTCAGTAATGATGACATCGAATTTTTCTTTGCAGTCACGGACGAAGTCCATGCCATCAGCAATTACTAAGTTTAGACGCGGATCTTCGAAGGCGCCATTCGAAATAGAAGGTAAAAATTGTTTGCTCATCTCAACAACAGCGGCATCAATTTCAATCATGGTGACGTGTTCAACGCTTTTATGTTTTAACACTTCACGTAAAATACCACCATCACCACCGCCAATAATTAACACCCGCTTTGCTTTGCCATGTGCTAAAACAGGAACGTGTACCATCATTTCATGGTAAATGCATTCATCACGTGTTGTTGTTTGAATTACGCCATCCAATGCCATCACGCGGCCGAATTGGCTATTTTCAAAGATTACCAAATGTTGGTGTGTGGTTTGATTTTCAAATAAAACGTTATCGATCTTAAAACGTTGACCGTAATTTTCGAATAGGGTTTCGTTATACCATTTCTCGCTCATAAAGTGCTCCCCGCATTTGTTCGTTGACATAGATATTTTTTGGGTTGAATGCTTTTTGCAGAACAGCCAATGATTTATTGGGTTCCGATTCGCCACACATAAAAACATCTAATGCTGCATATTGCCGTTCTGGCCAAGAATGAATACTAATATGTGATTCAGCCAATACCGCCACACCACTAATACCGCCATTGGGCGTAAAATGATGTAAATGAATATGCAATAAAGTGGCGCCGCAAATTTCCACAGCGTCTCGCATGGCTTTTTCAACAATCTCAAGGTTGTCGAGGTTTTCGGCTTCCCAAAGATCAATAATTAAATGTCTCCCAGCATACTTAATGCCGTGATGTTCAATGAAGTGATCTTTATTGACTTCAGATACCGAATGGGTCGTGAGATTGAGAGCCGTGTGTTTGAGCGTTTCAACTGTGTTCTCAGCGTAATTTTCGACGACGTCCTGATGGGGTACAATATTGAGCTTGTTTATGGCGACACCCTCCTCAACTGATGGTTTAATTGGACGGGAATTTTTATCACGTTCATTTCTAAAGCACAAGATTTTTTATTTATTTAAAGAACAATTTGATTAATTATTGATCATAAAGTCGCATTCTGGCGATGAGTGTATTTTGCTCAAAAATGATTTTAACCACTCAGCCATTGATATTGACTTCGCACCATGCCATCGCTGGCGCCAGGTTCTATGTTAAACCAATGCATGAGAGAGGGTTTCACATCCATCTGTGTTGCGTGACCTTCTTCTAGTGAGCCGCGTCTCAATAAGCTTATGTGCTGGCCAAAGGTGGAAATAACAAAGGGTACTACTTCATCCTCCAGCAAGGCATCACTATGATCGCGCCCATGGCCACCATGATCTGCCGTGATGATGACGAGCCAAACTTCATTGGATTTCTCAACACGGTGTTTTAATGCCGCAACCAGTTCAGCAATGCTGGAATCTACATTAGCGATGGCTTTCAAATAGTCTGGATTTGAACTAAAAGTATGACGATGGCCAGCCTCATCAATGGTGTCGTAGACACCCATGATAACATCAGGTGAGTGCTCGCCATCCATGTTAATTAAATTGCTCAGCCACGTTGTTAGTTGCTTATCTCTGTCTTCATCATCACCGTTAAAACTTTGGCGATAATCGGCATTACAACTCGTGTTTGCATCAGCTGCGACACTGGACTGTTGGTGAATAATATCTTCACCGCATTCATAATCTAGAATGCCTGGCGTGACTTGTCCATCATCAATGGAACTTAAGAAATTACCAACACCACCAGCAGCTGTGATAAAACCATGTTGTTTTAACTGGAAAAGAAAAGTGGGAAATTGTTGTGATGTCTTGGTAAAAATACGTTGGCGTTCAAAATCATTTTCTTTTACTAAGTGTTTGTCTGTGTTAACACCTGATAAAACAGTAGCCCAGCCGGGTGACGTTACCCAGAAATAATCGGGACCTAAGCGATGACCTAAGTGTGTTTTTGCACAATGCACATCATGAATACTGGCGCAGGTTGTATATTGCCCCTGATCCATAATAATTTTGATATTCGGGGCTTGTTTATTTAAAAAAACACTCTCATTAAATTGCACGCCTTTCGTGCCATCCAAGCCAATAATTAATGCTCTAAAGCGTTTTCCATATTCTATTTTTTGTGCCAGTACGGGCATGCTAATGCAAAAAAGCATAGCGACGAGTAATAATTTATTCCTTTTTTTCATAAATCCTCACATAGCGTCCTTTTCTATGATTTAACGATTCTATACGAAGATCACTTTCATTACAATTTTGTCATGTATTCGTCATATGTATGTCATAACGTGTAAATTATAATTATAACGGATCAAAAAAATTATCACAGATATCAAAACGAAGGTGGTTGCCCGTGTTGCACAATGATGTGATTGATGACAGTTTGCTTAGTAGAGAAAAGACATGGTCTATTATTGGGGCAGGACCTGTAGGTTCTATGCAAGCTTTGATTTTTGCAACGCTTTTCCCGGGGCAAATAATTCATGTACTAGATCGATATCGCAAAAATGTGCGTGGTCACGGTTTAGAAATTCATAAAAAAACCATTGAAGAGATGGTGCATTATCTTTTAAATATAAAAAATACCACAAAAAAAATGCTTGCTGAACAGCAAGTGACTGATCAAGAGCGCCGTTATTATCAGACGGTCATCCATCATATTGATCGCACCATGGATTATCTGAAGAAAAACCTCACTACATGGCATGGTGATGCATTTATCCGGACGACTAAAATATGTGAAATGCTGCAGAAATTCACGACCGAATTAAGTCATGGTAAGGTTTTGTTCCATTTAAGTCATGAAGTTCAAGAGCAGCACTTGGAGAAGCTTATTAATTCAGGCATTCAGGTTGTTGAAGAGGAAAAAAATGCAATTCCAAATAGCGAAGAAACGCGAGAAATTCTAGAAAACTCAAGTGACATTATTGGTGCGGATGGTGCTCATAGCCGAGTGCGGAAAGTTGTTTTTAATGAAACGAACGAGGAATTAGACAAAGAAGTACTTAGCTATTTACTTGAAATTAAGTTGGAAATGAAAGGGCAGGCAAGCAGTTTAGATAAGCTCACTAAGTCAGTACTACCAAGTATTACAAAAGGCGATATCCATATTTGGAATCGCAGCCGCGATAATACGGCAACGCTGCATCTTTTTATTGATAAAAAAACATTTGAGGCGTTGCGTAGCCAAAACGGCGATGGTAGGGCAATGGGTGAGTTCACGAATCCCTATCGACGTCTTTCGGAGTTGCCAGAACAGTTACAAAAACCGATTGAACAATCCATTGTAGATGTGATTGGTATCGATAATTTTGATGCGAATACGGTGAAAATTACTACGATACCCATGCATGTTTTTAAGGCGAAGCAACTTGTGAAACGTGTGAATGGTAAAACGTTTGTGCAAGTAGGGGACAGTGCAATTGGTCTGGCATTAGCAAATGGTGTTAACAATGGTTTTTGTTCAACCGTTGAATATGGGATGGCTTATTATTATCGCCGCTTGCATCGCCATAAAAAACCTGAGCAGCGTTTCGAAAAATTTCAATTATTTAGAGATGAACAATATAAAAAGTTTGACAGCTTTTTACGGCATATTCGCCAGCAACAAAGTAGTTTAGATATGACACCACATGTATTAGCAATACGAAATCAGTATGAGGAAATTTTTAATGAGATAGTGGTTCATCCAGGTGTGAATGCACAACAGCACTCTAAAAAACTGGCGTTGTTGGCAAGACAGTTTGTTTCTGTGCTAGGAAATATATTTAACGCAGATTCACGGCGGACAAATTTTTTTCGTTCACAAATTCAAATTTTATGTGCGGATTTGCAAGATAGAAATATTGTCTTGTCTAACAGGTTATCAGAATTGCATCTTGGTGAAATTAGAATTAAAGAGCGAGCCAATAAAAAAATTACTGAAATTAAGCAAGCAACCAGGATAATTGACTTATATCAATCTACTGTGGGTAAATTGCTTTCACCCTACATACAATCCATGCGCAAGCCAAGCATGGAATCGAATGCCGCTCGCTATGTGAATGAGGTTTCTCTGAGACAAGCGTTGCAAAGGTTGCAAGAGGCTTTGCCCAAACAAGCGTATCGCGAAAATAATCCTTATGCACAGTTTGTATTTGATCTTGACCGTCTTTATTTGGGGTTGCGAGAAAAAGCCATCAGGCTCGAGGCTAAGCCGCATAAAGAATCTGAGCGGCAGTTGCATATCTTAATTGCCGAAACAACACGGTACATGGGTTTTGTTATGCAGCGCGAGCAACGATCTATTGCTGTCGAATTACAGGCCACCGCGCAATATGAGAGTTTATATGCTGATAGCAAGTTGGATTCTTCACTTAATAAACTTTTTCAACGTGTGACCAAATCCGCAAAAACGATAAATCGTTTTTCAAGCGACAATATAACGACCATAGTTGACAATCTTATTATGGCCAGTTTACAAGGAACGAATGCCTACCTTGCACGTGAAGGGAAACACTTAAGCGTGATATCAAGTATTTTTGATAATAATAGAGGTAAAAATCGAGCTGGCTTTTATCAGAAAATTTTACAAGATCAATCAATGCATCAAAGTGTCAAGCTTGCTATTATTTTTGCAATTTTAACTAGCCGTGATGGCAAAACATTACAACGTGATGTGACTGATAGTCTTTCTGAAACTAAGATAGTAGTTAGCGTCGAGAATGCCAAAAACGAAGTGGCAAAACTAATAGCCATGTCCTTTCCTGCAAGTAAAATAAATGCATTGTCACAGACATTACAGGATATAATTAAAAAAATTAATTGTGAACAATTGCCGCAAGTGGAAGTGGCTCGTTTGCAGCAATTGGTTGTATCTGAACCTTCTTTGCTTTTTTGCGTTTGACATGACTTAGGTTACAACGGGTATTGACACCATACATCACAAGTTTCATTGTTGCGTTGATTCATAAGTAGTGCTTCAGTGCAAGCACCGCTAGGATCGCCGCTGAGAAATAACACTTGATCGCCTAGTTGATAATCATGACAAAAGCCTTTTGCTGCGAATTGCATGCCATTGATAATCAAATTTTCTGAATTAACGGCAGAGTCAATAAAGTAGGGTTCATCAGCATGAGCAGATGAAATAAAAAAAAGCGTAATAATGAAAACTGAAAATATTTTCATGGCTTATCCTTATAGCACGCTTTGAGTTTAGATTATTTTAGCATGAATTTTTAAACTTCACCTCTATACGCTGCTGTCATGTATAGAGAACCGTGGACCCCGTTTAAAAGCACAACGAGGTAAACTCCGCGCAGCGCTGCGGGGTATCCCCGCGAATTTTTTGCTATCGCTGGAAAGAGGTATTAATGCTGCATAATCGAATTTTGAGTAGAGCTCCCCTCTCCCGCAGCGCTTTTCGGCGTTGTTGAATAAATCAAAATGTCAACATCTCCCTTCTCCCGCTTGCGGGAGAAGGGTTGGGGATGAGGGTCTGTATGCAACCACATTATGTATTATATACACATAGTGTGCAGATCATAAGCTCCCTCACCCCTGCCCCTCTCCCACAGAAAAGCACTGTGGGAGAGGGGAGATGTTGACATTTTGACATTTTGATTTATTCAACAACGCCCCCTTCTCCCAGAGAAGAGCGCTCTGGGAGAAGGGAGATTTGTCCATCCCGCGATTCTGATAAAATTTTACAATGAATAGGGCGAGCCGACTAAAGCGTGTCTGACTAAATTTGCTGTTGCAGTTAATTTCTGCCCCAGTGATTTCTTGGTTTCATAAGTGATTTCAAATAAATTCGCGGTTTCTGCTTTCGTAATTAGATAATCATCACTGGTTTTGATTTCATCCACGAGGTTGAGTTCTACTGCTTGGGTACCTAACCAATGTTCGCCAGTTGCTACTTTCTCGATATCGATTTGCGCGCGATTCACTTGGATGGCATTTTTGAATAACTGATGAATTTCATTAATTTCTTCTTTGAGCTTTTCACGGCCTTCTTCGGTATTATGGCCAAACATGGTTAACGTGCGTTTGTAATTACCCGCGGTTAATTGCTCGAAATCAATGTGTTTTTCTTTGAGCAAGCGGCTGAAATTAGGTAATTGGACAATGACACCGATGGAGCCAATGATGGCAAAAGGTGCCGCGAGAATTTTGTTAGCAACGCTTGCCATTAAATAACCTCCGCTGGCAGCGACTTTATCTACGGCGACAATAAGGGGAATATTTTTTTCGCGAATGCGGTTGAGTTGTGCTGCTGCAAGACCATAAGCGTGCACCATGCCGCCTGGGCTTTCTAGGCGAATGATCACTTCGTCTGTTGGTTTTGCAATACTCAATACAGCGGTGACTTCTTCGCGCAGTGAGTTAACGGCGGATGCTCTCATATCGCCATTAAAATTGAGTACAAAAACCGTATTTTTTGTGATGTTAGTTTTTGATTTTTGCAGCGCTTTTTTTTCTTTGAGGAATTTTTTTAGCTCTTCTTTGGATAAGATTTCGGCTAATAATGCTTCTTTTGTTTCATTGTATTTTTCATTGAGATTTTTTATAGAAATTCGGCCTTGTAATTTTGCTTTGCCTTTGCTGAGTATAGCAACGATGCCTACTAATAAAATTAATATGAGGGTAACGATAATAATTGCTTTGGTCGTAAATAATCCCAACTGTATGAAAGCGTCTAACATAAATAACTCCTGCAGTAGCGGTTTAAAGGGATAGACTACGAAACGGTTTTAGGTTTGAGTAAAAGTATTGGTTGTTGGCGATGTTTGTGTCGTAGATTTGTCATGACTTGTTGTTCTTTGATGACATAATCATGAAGTGGTTCTGTAAATAGGATGGTTGTGCTGGCAACAACGCTATGGTTACGTTTATAAGTAATTAGCCAACTATAAGTACGTGGCACTGAGCCAACAACGCCAACCCAAAGTGGTAGTGGGTGTGTAAGGCCAGTGATATGAATGTTGGATTTCCATAAACGTAAAACGATAGGACGTTTATCACCCTGGAAGTTTTTGATGAGTACTAAGGTTGGTTTTTTGTCTAAATATAACGGTGCAACAATAGGTAAATGTTCAGAACTGCCAATGTCAGTAATGCGTTGCAAAACATCAGTCCAAACACGTTCAGGTGGTAATTCCCAGCCTTGACTCATGAGTAATGTTTTTATTTCATCGAGATTGCCTAGCCATTGCAAGTTGAGCAGCTCAACCTGCGTGCCAATGAAGCCAACTCGATAGAATGGTAAATCGTCGTTATGTTTTTGGCTCCACCAATTGTCGAGGCTAATGTCATGAGTAGGCCAGGGTGCTTGTGCATAGTTAGCTTGAAGTTTGTTGTAATTATGATGGTGTATAAAACCCATGCTGACGATCATGGCTAGGATAGTTGTTAGCAGAATAGATTTAATCGCGAGCGGTGTTTCTGGTTTGCGGTTGTATGAAATACTAATAAATAGTAGTAATGCAGCACTTAATAACCAGCCGCCTAAGACATCCGTGAACCAGTGCGCACCTAAATAGAGACGCGATGTGCTGATTATCAATACTAAAAGTCCAACAAAGATATAAGGTAGCCATTTTTGTTTGATTGCACTCGCTTCCACTAAGAGCAAGCTAAGACCCACGTAGAAGGTCATTGATAAGGTGGTATGACCGCTAGGGAAAGAAAAATCTTCTGGGCTATGCATGATGCCCCAGGGGCGCGCAGAGTGGATAAGGTGTTTGAAAACGGTGATGCTGCCTGCGGTTAAGAGTAATAGTGCGAGTACGTGCCAAGCTGTATGCCAGTTTTTTCTGAGTGCTAAACAAATAAATAGCACGCCAATCGTGGGAATTAAAACAGTTTTATCACCTAATAAGGTAATCCATAGCATGGTGTCATCAAGTGACGGTATTCGCATACCGCGGAAAATATAAAAAACAGTGTTATCCAGAGCAATATCTTGGGAGTGTTGCCAAAAAACATATAACGATAAGTAGCCAAATGCGATTGCGAAGAGAATCAAATAAAATGCTAAGGTAAGCTGTCCATGGGTTTTTTTGATATTATGATGTTTAAGAACATTCGTGATGACGTGGAAATATCGTGAACGTAAGAGCCGATGCCAAATCTTGTTTAGGAGTTGGTTGAGTTGGTTTCTGATTAAAATAAATATGCGATAGCTAATCCAGAAACACAGTATGATGAACAGTGTGCTGAGTACAAGGCGAAGTACCATTTGGGTGGCAATATCCGCTGGAAGTTCAGTTGCTGCTTCGCCCAAGATAATACCTGGTAACATATAAACAGGTGCCCAACCTGTTGAAGCAATAATGCTGGCTGTAATAAAGCGCAATGGCTTCATGCGTAACATCCCCGCAACAATCGGCACAATTGCGCGTGTTGGGCCAATAAAACGGCCGATAAAAACACTCATGGAGCCATGTTTTTCAAAGAAGACTTCGCCCGTTGTTAGTAAAGTTGGATAAGATCGAAATGGCCACACGCGATGTAGATTGCTTTTGAAATAATAGCCGATCCAGAAACTGATATTGTCTCCAACAACAGCACCAACGATAGCCCAAATGAACGTTGACCAGATAGGAATGACACCCGCACCAATTAATGTACCAATAGCTGTCATGGTAATGGTGCCAGGGATGATGGTGCCGATGATTGCAACCGATTCAGCTGCAGAAATAATGAAAGTAACTAATCCCGCCAGATTAGGATGCAGATTTAACCATTGTAAAAGTGGACTTATGTTGTCTGACATAATGGTTTTTAGGAGTTATCCTGAGTTATTGGTACATCGCACCGCATACTTTAGCGCTCTTGCTAAAGTATGCAAGTTATTTCAAGTTATTAAGAAACATTCTCGCCAGCCGCTTGTCTATCGGCATGATAAGACGATCTGACGAGTGGTCCACTCGCCACATTTTTAAAGCCGATACTTTTTGCAAAATCAGCTAATTGTTGGAAATGCGGTGGCGTAATATAACGTGCAACAGGCATATGAAATTTACTGGGTTGTAAGTATTGGCCAAGTGTTAACATGTCAACATCATGTGCGCGTAAGTCACGTAAGGTTTGTTCAACTTCGGTATCTTCTTCGCCCAAGCCCAACATTAAACCTGATTTGGTAGGAATATGCGGAAAACGGCGTTTAAATTCTTTGAGTAGTAATAGTGAATGTGCATAATCAGAGCCTGGCCGAGCTTGCTTATATAAACGAGGCACCGTTTCAATATTATGGTTAAAAACATCGGGAAGTTCTTGTGAGGTTGCATCGAGCGCAATATCCATGCGGCCACGATAATCAGGTACTAACACTTCCAGTGTAATAGCAGGATTTTTTTCTCGAATTGCTTTGAGGCAAGCGCTGAAATGGCTTGCCCCGCCATCACGTAAATCATCTCTGTCAACAGATGTAATAACCACATAACGTAAACCCATTTGGGCAATGGTTTTGGCTAAGTTGGCAGGTTCATCCGTATCGAGTGGGTCTGGCCGGCCGTGTGCCACATCGCAGAAACTGCAGCGACGGGTGCACTTGTCACCCATAATCATGAAGGTTGCCGTACCATGCGTAAAGCATTCTGGTAAGTTGGGGCAGGAAGCTTCTTCACAAACGGTTACTAATTTGTTTGCGCGTAAAATCTGTTTAAGCTCATTAACGGCAGGTGATGCAGGGATGCGAACTCGGATCCAGTCAGGTTTGCGAAGAGGGTCAGTAGTCGGTTCAATTTTGACCGGTATGCGGGCGAGTTTGTCAGCGCCACGTTGTTTTTGACTAGCATTGATTGGTGTTTTTTGTTCCATCATATTGACTCAATTACTTTTAAGGAGGCGGGTAGTATACCCTAAATTTGAGATGAGATATTCAATTAGTTCATGCCCAATCTGTAATGGCTGATGAGTCGTGGTGAGCTGGCTCAGTTGAGTCATTTTGAGAGATTGATAGCCGCAAGGGTTAATGCGGGTAAACGGTTCTAAGTCCATCGCGACATTGAAAGCAAGACCATGATAGGAACAGCCGCGCCGTATTCGCAAGCCAACAGAGCAGATTTTTTGATCGTCAACATAGACCCCTGGCGCATCACAGCGCGCTTTGGCTGTGATTTGATAATGAGCCAAGAGTTGGATGACGGATTGTTCTAAGCTGGTAACAAGTTCACGTATATTCATTTTTTTGCGTTTGACGTCAATTAAGGTGTAAATGACGATTTGACCCGGGCCATGATAAGTGACTTGACCGCCTCGGTCTGTTTGTACAACCGGGATGCTGCCTGGGTTAAGTACGTGTTCGGGTTTGCCATTTTGTCCTTGCGTAAAAACCGGCGTATGTTCGAGGATCCAGAATTCATCCGGGGTATCTTCTTGGCGCTGATTGGTAAAATCTTTCATGGTTTGCCAGCAGTGCGAATAATCTTGTAGGCCATCCAGCGTGCGGATAATAACGGATGCTACGGTCATAACGTCATTAACACAAAAGGACTGGCGGTTAAATCATGATAGATGGCGTCTAATTCGGGTTGGCTTTCAACATGGACAGTAATGGATAGAGCTAGATACTTGCCATCTTTACTCGGGCGATTATGAATTGCGCTGCCATGGATATCTGGACTATGTTTGCGAATAATCTCTAATACCTGAGTTTCAAATAAATCAGAAGCGACACCAAAGACTTTGATGACAAAGTCACAAGGAAATGTGATGGAAGATTGCTTTGTGTCGGTCATCTGTTACCTTTATTACTTTTTATTTTATCGAATCGTAGGGTGGACACGCTACGCTTTGTCCACCCTACTATCATTAGCCATTATTAACTTTTTCAGTCGGGTGCGAAAAGAGCTTATGGAAGCTGAAACTCATCGCATCAGAAATTCGGCGAAACACGCCGCCACGTGGATCATCTTCAAGAGCTACCAGTGGTTTACTGAGTATAACTTGGTTGTTCAGCACGACATTGATGTTGCCATAAGCCTGGCCTTTTGTGATGGGTGCCGTTAATGGATCATTGACGTCAAGCGTTGCTTGGATATTTTTGTATTGACCAGCAGGGATAGTGGCATACATATCGGATGTGACGCCCAGTGCAATTTCTTTTTGTTTTCCTTTCCAGATGCGAGCATGGGTTAATACTGTATTGGCCCCATAAAGCTTATGGGTTTCAAAGAAACGGAAGCCATACGTCAAGAGGCGAATAGAGTCTTCGGTGCGTGCAGTATCGCTTGGTGCGCCCATGATAACACTAATCAAGCGGGTGCCGTCTTTGACAGCGGAGGCAACTAAGCAATAGCCCGCATCGTCAGTGTGGCCGGTTTTTAAGCCGTCAGCATATTGATAGCGCCACAATAAACGATTGCGGTTGGGCTGACGAATCCCATTATAGGTAAACCATTTTTCAGAGAATAAACGATAGTCTTCTGGAAAGTCGCGTGTTAGTGCTTGCGCTAAGGTTGCAAAATCACGTGGTGTAGAAAAATGATTTGCGTTGGGTAGGCCGGTGCTATCCATAAAATGGCTGCTGTTCATGCCTAATATTTTTGCCTGGTTGTTCATCATGCTAGCAAAGGATTCTTCGGTGCCAGCAACATATTCAGCCATGGCAACGGATGCATCATTCCCAGAGGCAACAGCAATTCCTTCCATCAGTTCGCGAGCAGGTACTTCATCACCCACTTTAACAAACATACGGGAGCCACCTGTTTGCCATGCTTTCGTGCTGATTCGTACTTTATCATCTAAATGGATTGCGCCATTTTTGAGTGCGCTTGAGATGATATAGAGTGACATGAGTTTGGTGAGACTGGCTGGTGCCATGCGCGCATCAGCATTTTTTTCCGCTAACACTTTGCCGCTCGCGCCATCGATCAATATATAGCCATTTGCATCAATACTTGGCACAGCCGGTGCAATGGTTGCCTGTGGTTGTGCCGGAATCGGAATAATAGGATTGGCCCAGAGCGTATTGGGAGTGCTAGTAGTGGCGATAGTAATGAATACACCAACAAAAGTCGAAAGCGTTGCTTTGCGTAGCATGGGATAATTCCTAATCAAAGTTTAGCTGAACATACTAGTACTAGAGCTTAGTAAAGTCCATACCCATAATGCTTTATTTGTAGTAATTTCCCGCTTTTTGGATGTGCTGATACCAGGGGTATTTTTAGGAAGATAGGCTACTGAAATGCAGCGAAAAAGGTTGTCATGCTCAGGCTAAATTTTTTGTGAATATAGCTATAGATTTTTTTAATTTAACTTAGTAAGATGCCGCGAGACTGATGAGTTCCAAGTTTGGTTCTTGGCTTAAAAGGATTCCCGTGATACCAGCATCCGTTCTGGAGGGTTGGAGAAATCGTGTACATTGTTTTGCTGCTACTGTTAATTCTCTGAATTTCAGGTGGTAATCAATGTGGCACATGCCTTTCTGGGTGTGGTCTAGCGGAAAAAATAATTAATTAAAATTTTTAAGGAGATGTGAATGTCTTTATATCGTCGTTTGATCCTTGCTGTTGCTGCTTTAGGTTTAGCTACATCTGTGTTTGCTGCTGATGAAGCAAAAACCACCGCTACAACGACAACAACAGAAACCACAGCTACAGCGCCAGCTGCTGCTGAAGCAACCCCAGCTGCTACTACTACAACGACTACCACAACTGCTTCCGCAGAAAAAGTAGACTTGAATAAAGCAACTGTGAAAGATCTAATGAAAGTGAAAGGCTTGAGTGCAGCGAAAGCGAAAGCAATCGTTACTTACCGCAAAAAACACGGTGACTTCAAAGCTATTGAAGACTTGAAAGAAGTGAAAGGCTTCAAAAAAATGAACGACAAGAAAATGCAAGAACTCACAGAACAATTAACTGTTGGTTAATTGATTTTGCGGATGTAAAAAAGGGTGCCTCGGCACCCTTTTTTTACGATTTATCTTCGCACATGATAAAACTTTCGGTGATGCTATCGTGAACGTGCCCGCATGCGTGCCCGTGCCCGTTTTTTAAATTTAATTTGATATTCCAGCCATTTTAGTGAGTATTGAGACTATTCTAGCTAAACAAGACCGTAGGGTGGTTTCACACTAGTGGGGGATGAGAAATTCGTGGGGATACTTCAGCGCTACGCTTTGTCCGCCCTACGATTTATATATTTTTATCATTTCATTGATGATTTGTTGATTGTTCATAAACGTCTGCAGTTTTTCATATCCAGCACAGCCATATTGTTCGGCAAGACTCTTGTCATTGGTAAATTGCAGCATTTTTTCCGCTAAGTCACCATGCTTAAGAGGATCGTACAATAAACCCGTTTTATTGTTTTCAACTAGCCAAGCAGTGGGTCCACGGTTAGAGCCAATGATGGCGCGACCGTGACTCATGGCTTCCGTTAATACCAAACCAAAAGATTCGAGCCCGATGCTTGGAAAGATGACGGCGCTTGCTTCTTCATAAAGTGTTGTGGGATCTATCCAGCCTACAAAGAGAATATTTTTCTCGAGTGCTAAGTTTTTTACTTGTGTACGCAGGCTATTTTCTTCGGGACCTTTGCCGGCTATTTTTAACGTGATGGCAGGGTGTTTTTTGCAGGCAATAGCAAATTCATCAATGAGTTTTTCTACGCCTTTATGTTTTCCAAGCTGACCAACATATAAGAATTGTTGCAATTGCATTTTCTCAAAACGAATCGTTGTGTTCTGTTCGCGAAAGGGTGGGAGATAAATTGATGTATGAAAATTATTTTGTTGTAAATAATTTGCTAACAGTGGTGAGGGTGCAATAAACGTCGTCACTGCATTTTTTAATAGAGTGCGCATGCGCACAAAAGCAAGCAGCAGGCCAGCATAAATAACGCTATTTAAATTACGCTTATGTTGCCAAAAACATGTTAGATGTAGGCCTGTTTCACAGGGGCGCAAGTCATGATGTAAATTCCAGCCTGTAGGACAGATGGGGCTATAGTCATGCACAGTTTGAACCACTTTGTAGCCGCGTACTGCTTTGAGAAGCGAGACCGTGTATTTTTTTACATTATGCAAATGAATGACATCGGGATTAATGCGCGCGATGATGGTGCGAATTTCTTTGTATTTGCCAGGATGAAAAAACAGGCGCCAGAATAGCCGCATGGGGGTGGAGGATGTTTCAGTTAACACGTCATAATCTGATCCACTTTGTGCGGTTGATCCAAAGCCAAGACTGTAAACAGTCAGATCTGGGTGCTTTTGAAGCTCAGTTTTGAGGGTAAAAAAGTATTTTTCTGCACCGCCACCATCGGGAGAATGGTTGTCAGTGATGAGTAATATTTTCATGCTGTTATCGGCCACATTGCTGATTTATTATGCCAAGAATAGGTTGACTTCATCTGTTATTTGGTTAGAGTAGATTCCCGCGATTGTATCACTATATTTGCATTTAGAGGCTGAAAATTACCATGGCAAAAAAACGCGCATTTATTACCGGTGTAACAGGGATGGTTGGCTCGCATTTGGCTGATTATTTACTGGCCAATACAGATTGGGAGATTTTTGGTATGTGCCGTTGGCGCAGCCCTTTAGATAATATTTCTCATCTTGTTTCTCAAATTAATCAACGCAATCGCCTGCATTTGGTTTATGCAGACTTACGTGACTCAGCCTCCGTCGATTATGCCGTTAAATTTGCAATGCCAGATTATGTTTTCCATTTGGCAGCACAAAGTTATCCACAAACGAGCTTTACCGCGCCACTCGATACCTATGAAACCAATATCCAAGGGACTGCTCGCGTGCTAGAGGCGTTACGCCAGCATAAAAAAGATGCCATTGTACATGTTTGTGCCTCTTCAGAAGTGTTTGGGCGTGTACCAAAAGAAAAACTTCCTATTAATGAAGAATGTACATTCCATCCGGCCTCGCCCTATGCCATTTCTAAAGTAGGTACGGATTTAATTGGCCGTTTTTATGCAGAAGCGTATCAAATGATGGTGATGACAACACGTATGTTTACACATACTGGGCCTCGTCGTGGTGATGTGTTTGCAGAATCAACGTTTGCAAAACAAATTGCGATGATTGAAAAAGGGTTGATCTCGCCGGTTGTGAAAGTTGGGAATTTAGATTCCTTGCGAACGTTTGCTGATGTGCGTGATGCGGTCAGTGCTTATTATACATTAGTAACCCATAACCCGATTGCAGGCGAGTATTATAATATTGGCGGAACATACACATGTACCATCCGTGAAATGTTGGATTATCTCATTTCTATTTCGACTGCTAAAAATAAGATTAAGATTGAAACGGATCCAGAGCGCCTTCGACCGATCGATGCTGATTTACAAGTGCCCGATATGACTAAATTTGAGAAGCATACCGGCTGGAAACCAGTGATTACCTTTGAACAAACTATGCAAGACTTATTAAATTACTGGCGTGAACGTGTCAGTCATTCTGTTGAATTTTTAGTGCGGTAATAAGGAATTTTTAAATGCAAAAACTCATTGTTGAAGAAATTCAAAAAACACAGGCTGTTTTGGCGGCTGTTTTGCAAGATAAGGTTTTGCTGACAGCAGCAGAAGAAATTGCTTGTCTGTGTATTCAAGCTTTACGCCAAGGCAAGAAAATTCTGTTTGCTGGTAACGGTGGTAGCGCAGCAGACTCGCAGCATTTGGCGGCAGAGTTAGTGAGTCGACTACGTTACGATCGTCCAGGGTTGGCGGCTATGGCTCTCACGACAGATACGTCGGCATTGACAGCAATCGGTAATGATTATGCCTTTGAGAATTTATTTTCTCGTCAAGTAGAAGCGCTTGGACAGACAGGCGATGTTTTGATTGGTATATCGACTTCAGGTAAATCGCCTAACATATTGCGTGCATTTGAAGCCGCACGCAAAAAAGGCGTGGTCACTGTCGGATTCACACGTGATGTAGCACCGATGATGGCTGAGCGTTGTGATTTCATGTTGAATATTCCTGCTCGTGAAACGCCAAAAATTCAAGAATGCCATATTTTATTTGGCCATGTGATTTGTGCGCTGATCGAAGAAGAAATCTATGGCGCTGAATACAATCCCATGCGTAATAAAATAGAAGCTGTATCATAATGCAAGCCGTTATACTCGCAGGCGGTTTTGGTACGCGGCTGCGTTCAGTATTAGCGGATGTGCCAAAACCCATGGCGCCTATTCATGGCAAGCCATTTCTTGCGTATTTAATTGATTATTTAAAGTTGCAAGGCATCACGGAAATTGTTTTATCCGTACATTATCTGAAAGAACAAATCCAAGCGTATTTTGAAACGTCTTATGATGGTATTGCGATTCGCTATGCTATCGAAGACCAACCCTTAGGTACTGGCGGGGCGATTGTAAAATCACTGGCTTTTGTTGATGTTTCGCAGCCTGTTTTTGTTTTAAATGGCGATACTTTTTTAAAAATGGATTATCAAGCTATGATGCAGCAACATCAGGCTGCTATGTCATCTATGACGATGGCCTTGCGTAAGCTGGCTGATTGTAGTCGTTATGGTGTTGTTTTCACGGAAGGCACTGCTGTGACCGCGTTTAAAGAGATCGGAAGTAGTGATGCGGGTCTTATTAATGCTGGCGTTTATTTAATGAATCCGCAACTCCTAAAAGATCGTGTTGATGGCGAAGCTTTTTCGTTTGAACGTGACTTTCTTTTTCCGCAAATAAGCAGTTTGCAGCCTCAGGCTTTTATTACAGATAATTACTTTATCGATATTGGTGTTCCTGAAGATTACGCACGTGCCGTAAGTGAGTTTGTGTAAAATTATTTAATAGTCTTTGTACGTGCCCACGTGCGCTTCCACACGCCCTATCTTTTTCTTGATAAAATTCTCAGGTCTGTCACCCCGCAAAAAACGCGTCCACTTTCTTAAAAAGAAAACAGGCTGTATCACGCGTTTTTGTGCGGGGTCTGGTGGCAATCTTTAGTAGGACGAATAGATTTTATAACAAGAGGATAAAAAATGCGGGAACATAATTATTATGTTTATATTTTAACTCGAGAGAGGAATAGCGTATTCTACGTTGGTGTGACAAATGATTTAATACGCCGGGTATATGAACATAAAATGGAACTTGCTGATAGTTTTACAAAAAAACACAATATAAAAATGTTAGTATACTATGAGCATTTTGAAGATATCGAGAATGCAATTTATCGTGAGAAAATTATAAAAAAATGGAAAAGGCAATATAAAATTAATGCTATTGAGAGCATCAATCCTCAATGGCAAGATTTATATGTTGAATTATTGAGAGAGAATACGGTATAAAAACCTTCTGCTAAAGGTTGCCACCAGGCCCCGCACAAAAACGCGTGATACAGCCTGTTTTCTTTTTAAGAAAGTGGACGCGTTTTTTGCGGGGTGACAGACCTGAGAATTTTCTCAAGAAAAGATAAGGTGTATGGAGGCGCAGCGTGTCCACCAAACACTTTTAAGCAGCCAATTTCACAAAATGATATTCATACATACGCTTTAAGCCCTCATCTAAGCTAACTGTCGGCTGCCAACCCAAATCAAATAAACATGTAGAGTCTAGGCATTTGCGTGGTGCGCCGTCGGGTTTAGCTGTATCAGCTGATATCTTGCCAGTGTAGCCAACGGTTTCCGCAATTTTGTGAGCTAAATCGAGGATAGTAATTTCTTGCATTGTGCCGACATTAATAATGTCGTGAGAATGATAGTTGTGCATTAAAAATATTAATGCATCCGCCAAATCATCAACATAAATAAACTCACGCATCGGTGAGCCAGTTCCCCATAAGACAACTTCAGGCAGGTTATCTAATTTTGCTTGATGGAAGCGTTGCATAAGCCCTGGAATAACATGAGATGCAGATGGGTTAAAGTTGTCACCCACACCATACGCATTCGTTGGCATAGGTATAATAGTATTCATTTGATATTCACGCGCATAGGATTGGCTCATCACAATCCCATTAATTTTAGCCGCTGCATAGGCTAAATTGGTTGGCTCAATTAAGCCATTGAGGAAAGCCGACTCATGAATTGGTTGTGGTGCTAGCTTGGGGTACGTGCATGCTGAGCCGGGAAATAAGAATTTTTCGACCTTGTACTCATGCGCCGCTTGAATCATATTGCAATGCATTTGGGTATTGTCATAAATGAACTTAGCCGGGTATGTATTATTGGCATGTATCCCACCCACAATAGCCGCCAGATGAAACACATATTGTGGCTGATGTTTTTTGAAATATTCCATTACAAGGGTTTGATCGCGCAAGTCAAGCTCTTGGTGTGTCGGTGTTAGTAGTGGATGTGCCGTTTTTTGTAGCTGTTTTACCAAAGCACCACCAACCATTCCGGTTGAGCCAGTTACCATAATTTTGCTTGTTGTTTGCATGGCTAAGTAACTCTATCTATGTAATAAAAAATTAGCGGGGATTTTAACAAGTAAACGCATTTTAAAGAAGTTTTATTAATTTCTTTTGAATCTAATAATTTTTTTATTTATTTTTAGTGGAAAAAGGTAGTATCATCCGCTGTTTATATCACGTGGCTGTAAGGAAGCGATTATGCAAAATGAATACCTTTTTACTTCTGAATCCGTATCAGAAGGTCATCCAGATAAGATTGCCGACCAAATTTCTGATGCTATTTTGGATGCGATGTTAGAGCAAGATAAAGGCTCGCGAGTCGCTTGCGAAACGTTTGTCAAGACAGGGATGGTATTAGTGGGTGGCGAAGTAACCACGTCTGCCTGGGTTGATATCGAACAAATTACGCGCGGTGTTGTCCGTGATATTGGCTACAATAGCTCTGAAATGGGCTTTGATTGGGAATCCTGTGCTGTTATGTCAGCAATTGGTAAACAATCACCTGATATCGCTCAAGGTGTCGATAGGGCTAAATCTGAAGAACAAGGCGCTGGCGATCAAGGCCTCATGTTTGGTTATGCAACTAACGAAACACCTGTCTTAATGCCCGCACCCATTTACTATGCGCATGAGTTGGTGAAACGCCAAGCCAAATTGCGCAAAAACGGTACATTAAATTGGTTGCGTCCGGATGCCAAAAGCCAAATTACGTTCCGCTATGTCAATAACAAGCCAGTTGGTGTTGAAACAATTGTGTTATCAACACAGCATCATCCGGATATTGCTCATGCGGATTTACAAGAAGCCGTCATTGAAGAAATTATCAAGCCAACTATTCCAGCAGAATGGATTGATAAAGATACGAAATATTTGGTGAACCCAACAGGTCGTTTTGTTATTGGTGGACCATTGGGTGATTGTGGTTTAACCGGCCGTAAGATTATCGTGGATACGTACGGCGGTATGGCGCGTCATGGGGGTGGTTGCTTCTCAGGTAAAGATCCATCTAAGGTGGACCGTTCAGCCGCTTATGCTTGCCGCTATGTCGCTAAAAATATTGTCGCTGCTGGTTTGGCTGATCGTTGTGAAATTCAGATTTCTTATGCGATTGGTATTGCTGAACCAACGTCTATTCACGTTGATACGTTCGGCACGGGTAAGATTCCAAACCGCGAAATCATTCAATTGATTCGTGAACATTTTGATTTGCGCCCATACGGCATCGTTAAAATGCTAGATTTAATGCGCCCAATTTACCGGCCAACTGCAAGCTATGGCCACTTTGGTCGTGATGATTTGAATGTTAGCTGGGAAAAAACAGATAAAGCCGCCGTGTTGCGTCAAGCTGCATCGAGTTCTATCGCGGTAGCGTAGTTAAGATGTCATGGTGGACAAAGCGCAGCGT
>Ga0206815_1016_pt1 | contig 58988 bp, 49 predicted proteins | sample Alteio_BWOrgCont_91_FD_152864 | JGI IMG/M metagenome (GOLD analysis project Ga0206815, IMG submission 152864) | Enriched cells from forest soil in Barre Woods Harvard Forest LTER site, Petersham, Massachusetts, United States -... | ecosystem: Environmental > Terrestrial > Soil > Temperate forest >...
CCTCACTGGGTTATGACACCATGACCCCTATTCAGGTGCAAAGTTTACCTGTGATGCTTAAAGGTGAGGATGTCATTGCGAAGGCAAAGACAGGCACAGGGAAGACGGCGGCTTTTGGATTATCATTGTTACATCATTTAAATGTTGATAATTATGCGGTGCAAGCTCTCGTGTTATGTCCCACGCGTGAATTAGCTGAGCAAGTGAGTCAAGCATTACGCCGGTTGGCGCGTCTTATGCCGAATGTCAAAATTTTGAATTTGTCAGGCGGCACTCCCATGAAGCCACAACTGGATTCACTGCGACACGGCGCACACATTATTGTTGGCACACCGGGTCGTGTGCAAAAGCATTTGGATAAAAACACATTATCATTGAATAAATTAAAAACATTGGTTTTAGATGAAGCTGATCGAATGCTGGATATGGGTTTTTTCGAAGATATAAAAGCCGTTATCTCGGCCTGTCCGAAGCGACGACAAACGTTATTATTTTCTGCAACGTATTCTGATGAAATAAAAAAACTCAGCAGACAATTCATGCAAACTCCCAAAGAAATATTAATAGAAGACGTGCACACTGAACATGAAATTGAACAATGTTTTTATGAAGTAAAAAATCCAGCAAATAAACTTCCTCTTCTGAAAGCGTTACTATTACATCATCAACCCACTTCAACATTAATTTTTTGTAACATGAAACAACAAACAACTGACTTAGCAAATAGGCTAAGAGAAGCTGGATTTAGCGCGCTTGCTTTAAATGGTGATATGGAGCAAGGAGAACGTGATCAAGTTCTCATACGTTTTGTTAATCAAAGTTGTTCTATTTTAGTAGCAACCGATGTTGCAGCGCGAGGTATTGATATCAAAGAGTTACCCGCTGTTATTAATTATGAGTTAGCATTTGAGCATAATATTCATATTCATCGTATTGGTCGCACAGGACGTGCGGGTCATAAAGGTTTGGCATTGTCGCTGACAACTTCTGCAGATACAGAGCGTGTTAATGCGATAAAAGAAAATTTACTGTATCCGCTCACGTGGGGCAATAGTGGTGAATTAACGAAAAGTAATGCAGCTGTTTTTCTGCCTGAAATGATAACTGTGTGTCTTGACGCAGGGAAAAAAGATAAAATTCGGCCGGGTGATATATTAGGCGCGCTAACAAAAGATGCGGGCTTACCCGGCAGTGTTATTGGCAAAATTGATATAGCAGCTATTTGTTCTTATGTTGCAATTCATAAAAGTCACGTTGATCAAGCTTACCGATATTTGCAAAATGGAAAATTAAAAGGTCGTAAAGTGGGTGTGAAAAAGTTGCGATAAGCGCCTATTGCACTAAAATAAACTGTTTCGCTCCGCTGCCTGCTCCGCAAGGCATGTCTTAATTAACTTATTCGCATACAAAATAATCAATGAGCAAAGAATCAGACTGCTAATATACACAAGAAGCAGGCTATGATAACATTCTCGCTTTCAAAATCCATTTTGGAGAAGTTCCGTGAGAAATTCTATCAATAAAGCTGTTGCTTATTTTTTATTAGTCTTCTGCATGATGTCAAATAGCTACGCTTTAAATTTATATATATACAATATGTGGAACAACAAAGTTAAAGTTATCACCAGTGGAGAATCTATCCGTGAGCTTATTTTTGAGCCAAATGCTGGTGGAACATACCCACCGAAGGGTACTCCTTATAACATTGAAGTTTATTACTATACACCCGCTGGACATGAGCAATTAATTCCAGGTTGTGTTTATATTGGGGTAGCAGAAGATGACATGCAGATGAAGCTTACATTGGATCCGAAAGCTCCTAGTGTTCCGGTTTGTTCGTTTCACAAATTTGTTTAACAGTCTTTGTTAGCATCGTAGCCTGTATGAAGCGCAGCGGAATACAGACTACGATGATTCTAAGCCCAAACTACGCAATATTCTTTCATCATTGATTCAACCGTATAGTGTGCAACTGACTAAATCGACAGTAAAGATGTTGTACTAGTTTCTTTTTTCAAATCACGATACAAATTTTCATGTACACCAAGAGCCAAGAGAATCATTGGCATCTGATGCCTTATTTTCATTAACTAGAGCCTGTCGCCAATCCATAATTTATTAGGCGCCCATGTGTAAGCATATGAGCCTGAATCAAGTACTTCTTTCACGCCAATATCAGAATCAAAAGCAAGAGCTGCAACACGATTACCAGAGCAGTCGGCAGTGGCATAAATCTTTGCCATACAGAAATGCTGGTTTAGCTTACAAGCTTTATGGAAATCAGCTTCAGAAATTGTTTTGTTACTATGTGAATCTATGGCGCCAAATTCAGTTGAGCAGGATTCATTAATGACAAATGATAATGTGTTGTGAGTAGCGTTAACGATTTGAAGCCCCGTATTTGCAAATGCTGGTGTAGCAAGTATTGTTGCACCCATCAGTGCAGAAGCTAGTGTTTTAACTTTATTAAAGTTCATGTTCTCTCCAAGGAGTTTTAGACTAGCAAAATAATCGGGGGCAAGCAACCAAAATGAACAATGAAAAAGTAATGTTAATTAAGGTTACTTGACCCGCTACCTTTTTCAATCGATAATTTTCTCTCATGAAATTTACGTGAAAATCAAAATCTACACAGGGAAGTGAGCATGATTACGCGACCACACCAAACGTCCACAACGAATGGCGAAAAATCGAAACGTGAATTAGCCTTAGAAAAAAGATATGGAAAAATCGCGTTAAACTGGGTCGAACAGCAAAACAAAAAAACACTCCAACAATTTACCACTTCACAAGAATTTAAAGATTTTCACGATCAGCTACTCACTGTGAAAAGACAACAATACCCCGATGATATCATAGGAAACTACCTCTATAACTTCACAAAAAATAGGGCACACCAACAAGGTGTATGGCGCAGAACTACGGTAAGTGAATACCAGAAACCAGAACCAACGTGGGAAATACTGTTAGATATGGATGCACTACCTGAAAAGGAAACATGGCAAGCATTATTACCCGCTAAAAAAATGACTGAAAATCCCCAGGGTTCTTGGGTGTGGCAAAAAGTAGTAAGTTCAGGCACAGGCCGTCACATGATAGGACTCTCTTATGGTGGTGAAGATGATTGTATTTTTCGTGAATTTGATGAAAATAAAAAATCATTTGTCAAAAATGGATTTACACTGCGATGTGATGATGACGCAATCATTTGGCGCGACCCTAATTCGTTATTTATCGTTGATACCGATCCGCATCGCATCACCCAGCAAGGTTATCTTGCATCCGTGATTCGCTTATGGAAGCGAGGTGAATCATTAAATAACGCGCGTATCGTCTATCGCGAAAAAGATGATAACGATTTGTACGCAGAGATCATGGCTTGCAAAACGACATATGCACCGAGTTATCATCTCATTACACGCCACATTGATCATATTCGCAGTGAGTTTTTAAAGCTGAATGAACATGACTTCTCCTTATCGCGCATCAACATTCCCAGTGATGCAACACTGAATGGTTTTATTAGTCAATCAGCTATCTTTACGTTAAGTACAGCGTGGAAGTGTAAAAATGGTATTCACTATAAAGCAAACTCCGTACTTTCTATCGACCTAAATTCACCTCAGCTTCAGGCTATTCCTAAGATAGATGTAATTTTTGAAACTGAAAATACATGTATGGTAAATTCAATCAATGTCATCGGGAATGAAATTTTAGTCGACGTTCTCAATAACGTTAAAGGTGAAATTTACCACTGTTATTGGAATCGCGGCTGGAAAAAATTTAAATTACCACTACCAGCTGAAGGCAAAATCACGATTATCTCTGATCAGGAAAGGTTGCAATCCTGCTTTATACGCTACGAAGATTTTCTCACACCGGCAACAGACTACTGCTACGACCTGACCACCAAAAAAATTAAGATGACGCGGCAAAACCCTGCGTATTTTGATGCAAGCAATATGATTGCTCACCAATATTGGGCAACCAGTTTAGATGGCACAGCGATCCCCTACTTCGCCGTTCACGAAAAAACACTTAGTTATAATGGAATGAATCCCACGATTTTACATGGCTACGGTGGCTTTAAAACGCCAGAATTACCTCGCTATCTAACACCGACAGGAAAATTCTGGCTGGAAAAGGGTGGTGTTTATTTATTAGCGAATATACGTGGTGGCGGTGAGTTTGGTGCACAGTGGCATCAAGCCGCACTGAAAACAAATCGTCACAAGTCTTTTGAAGACTTTATTGCCATTGCAGAAGACGCCATCAAACGCGGCATCACCTCCCCCAAGTATTTGGGTATTCGCGGGAGCAGTAATGGTGGATTGTTAGTTGCAGTAGCATTTACACAGCGTCCAGAATTATTCACAGCGGTTATGTGCGACGTGCCTTTGCTCGACATGTTAAACTATGCCACTCCCGAACTGGGTGGAGATCGTTGGATCAATGAATATGGTGATCCCAAAGATCCCGCGACTCGTAGATTTTTAAAGAGCTACTCGCCTTATCACCATGTTTTTCCAAATAAACACTATCCGGAAATATTATTTTTATCGTCCACTGCCGATGACCGAGTCCACCCTGCACATGCACGCAACATGGTCTATCGCATGGCAGAGCAAGGACACGTCATACACTATTATGAAAGCAAAGAAGGGGGACACAGTGGTAACGTGAATCTAACTCACGAAGCATTCGAGGTGGCCTTAATACAAAGCTTCTTTCATCAAAAACTCATGTTACCTAAATTGATGTTATCGCTAACACCATCAACAAGGGCAGCCAAACTCACACAACGTTATTCACTCTTTCAAACTCCAAAAAGAAAGTTAGATCAAACAGAGGAAGAGGCTACTGTGAGCAAAAAGAAAAAACTATCGTAACTCCTCAAAAACTTCGGACAAATTTCTTTTGATAATTAATCCAGCCTAAAGGGCGAAACAAAACCATGGGAATTTGAGAATTCTATTATTTAACTCCTCTTCTTCTGTGGGAGCCATTATTTCAAGACCTACGCGAGATACTTTATTGAAAATGCTGCCGACGATGGGGACTTGGCCTAATAGGCTAGTTGCAAATGCTACGCACTCAGAAGTTTTTTTCCTGCGAAAAAAGCGAATAGGAATCAAAAAATTTATTTTCTCTCAAACATACCAGAATAGTATTTTTGGTACCAAATCGCATTGCTTCTGTTGAGGCAAAATACACTTCGCTTCGCTCTAAGAATTTGATGAGCGCATCTTTGAAATCATTAGGCAGGTTCATCTTGATTCTGCTTGGATCGCCCGTTCCGGAAACAGCAATACCGTCACCTAATTCTTGACAACAAATTGCGATTGATCCGTGTGTTTTCGCTATATGGCCTGCAGAAGTAAAATACATTTGAAACTGGCCCGACTCATCAAGTCTTTGGTATAAACTTCTCAACACAGAATCTTTAAAGTTTATATAAAGCTCTGGAAAGATCATGATATCTTTTACAATCATGAATAGTTTTTCTGCGGGTGTTCTCGGGAGTGTATCTTGTAGACATGAGTTGTAATGAGATTCAATTAAATCATTAGTCCATATCGGACTATTTCTGAATACTTCATATAAAGATTTTCTTTGTTTTTTTAAAGATAAAATAAAATCATTATATAACTGACCGTCTATATCTGCCGGAATATTGCGATGATTTTCGTTTTCTCTCGTTCCGCTCATACTCGTCATCTCAGATAAAGTTGAGCATCCTTCTCAGAGTGTTCTTGAACCTACCCCCCTATTTTTTGCTATACACTCGCCTTAAAGCCAGCGTCCTCTTTGCTTTCTTCCGAGTCTATTGTGGAACGATTTGATGACATAACCAACTGATCGACTACAGCACTTGCAGAAACGGGTTTAAACAGCGCCGCGAAAGGACAAAGTTGCTGCGCAGAGGTCGGTGTACTCAGACCAGGATGCGCCGCTCTGAAACTTCTAGCTTGCTCCTCTGTCAGCAACGCCGAGACAGCTGGATCAACCTGTTCACCAATATAATAACTATTTAACCAACTCTGAGCTGCTGGACTTGCAGCATGAACCAACTTATAAAGTTCTGAAATATCTCTATTCGCGAGCGCCTTACTTGTAAATAAATCGCTACCACCTGGATGCAAATTTAAAAAAGCAGTAATATCGTAAACTCTTCTATTAGCCTTAACCCAACAACTATCTTTCGTACCATGCTGGTTTATTTCCTCAGAAGTAAATGTTTTTTTTGCAGCCATTGCTTCACTTTCCAATGCAGGATCAGTAAAACTAAACGCTTCATAAACGACATTATTCGCTGAAATCAATCTACTGATTTCTTCTTTACCTAACAACGCTTCTAATTTTTCTAAAATAGATTTACTAAATAAAGTCCCACCACAAACATAAATGAAATACTCCGTTTCAAGCTGCGACACCGCCATAACGTTTTCTTGTAAAATCTGTTGGCGCGCTTCATTTGAATAGGCAATCTCCGTAGTAGCACCCGAAGTTAGTTTGTGGATTTTTTTAACTTGTCCCGTTTGCACAAAATGAACGGTTAAATTTAAATTTTTCAGCGCCGACTGCAAATTCATTTCCAACCATTGCAAATCCATGTCACGTGTAAATAAAACCAGTGTAATGGGCGCTACTGATTTTTCGATCGCGAGTTTATCTAAGAAATAGAGATAAGGAGAAACCCCATTACCGTTTGCAAATAATAAAATAGGTTTAGATGAAGGATTGGGCAAGGCAAATCTAACAGGTGGCAAAATACCACAAACAAATTGCTGACCTATCTGGCTTTCATCCGTTAAATAATGCGAACCCTGGCCGCGCGCCCCATTTGCATAGACTTGACGCTTAACCAATAAACGCACCCCAGAATCAGTCACACCACTCACCGAATAGGTTCTCACAGGTGCAGGCTGAATGCTTGTCACATCGAACACCGGGGAATCACAATGCGTCAAATCAGCGTATTGCAACAATACTTTTAATGTTAATGATTTTGCTTCGATATTCCATCTTCTTAATGCAGCGTTCCAGCTAGAATTCTGCGAGAGATCAACCTCCATATTCGGATCTTTATTTAATTTGCCTAAAGCTGTTTTCACTGCTTCAGCAGAATTTTTGATAGGAACTTCAAGCGTTGTTCCTGGCAAAAATAATTTCGCCATTTGATCACGACCATGATCACCCGCAAACAATAAAGTAACCGCATAAGTATCCCCAGACGCACCATCTTCACTGATTTTTTCAATGCCTTTAATCGTAAAAACTACATTATTTTGCACATCATCAAGACGACGTTTTTGACGGCTAGCATCAAGCATCGCACCCAAATCAGCCGAGATTTTAAAACCCATGTTAGATTCTGATCTCACCTCTGCACCCACGATAGCCAAATTCGCTGCAATATTTCTATGGACACCTAAAAAGCCATGTTTCCCGACATAAGCTTCATAAAGCATATTGAATTTATGTTTTAACAAGACCGAGTTTGAACCTTCGATCCATTTGCGCACGTTAGCTTGTCTGACTGCCTTTATAAATGCAGCGTGATTTGATGGCAGCATGGTAAATTTTTCTTGAAAATCATGGTGTAAATCGGTGTCATAATCCACATATGAAAATACATTTTCAATGAGATGCATCATCGGGATATCAAAACCTGATAAATTGGCTTCTTTTGAATAAGCACGTCGATTAAATTTAATAAAAGTGCCAGACCAAACCTCAAGGTCAATATAGTTATCACTGCCTTTTTGCAAATTGAATAACTTCAGAAACGCTTTTTTGAACTCTTGTAACACCTGAAGAAGCTCATCCAATTGTGCAGAAGCAGTAGATACATCGCCTGCAGAGATCGCGGCAATTAGTATTTGCATGGGAACAATTGCTTTAGCAAAATAGGCTTCTAAAACTACAAATCCCACTGTACTTACTAATTCTTCATAACTCTCAAACACTGGAACTAAAACATCTAAATTTCTTATGTCCAGCATATTGTCGAGCGTGTGGGGCATGTTTTTATCTTTATATTTCCAATTATTCAATGCTGAATCATTAATCGTTAATATTGGCATTGCACCGCGTCCAGCACGGCTATAAGCTTCTTCCCATAAGCTGAATAATTTTGGTAAATCTCGATCAGCTTCGGATGCTTGCCCAGCCAACTGACAAAGATAACCATAAGCATGCATAAGAGCACTGAGAATGACATTAACGCGCGCTAAGGCTTTGTCATTTAATGTGGCTAATTTTGTCTGCAGTGCTGGGAAATCCAGTGTGCCTTCTACTGTACGGAATGCTTCTATATTCTTTTCCCGCACCCAAAGAGGGAGGGCTGCCGCAATCTCATCCAGTTTTGCAATCTCCGGGGGAAGCAAAAGCAGCGGTGGTTCAACAGGAACAAAACCAAATTCAGCAGAAATAAACCCTTGGGCAAAACTATTATGGGATGGATCAATAACATTAGAAGATGAAACCCCAGAGGAAGATGCAACTTCAGAAAACCTTGTATTTAGCATATGAATACCCAGATCACAAATAAAACCACATGCATCCCAGCGTTGATTAGATTAGATCAAACTAAACTAAGCTTGATTAAATAATGAGTGTCGCGACCGTTCTGCGACAAAGAGCTTCACAATGACTTAACGCCCTAACGCGGGCTCGTCAGATTCGCGTTCTCCATGTCTTCTTAATTGACAATTGCGTAATTATCGTTCAAAATTTAACTGCGGTCAACCCAATAATATGATAAAAATATAATCAAATTAATACACAAACGAGAACAATTATGGCCTCACTTCGCAGAATTAAAGATGCCCCTCTCACAGAAATAACTTTTGAAATCACACAGTTGGTGAAACACAATAACGCCAAACTCGGCTATTGGGTAGCCTGTGGCAATTTTATTTATGATATATCTACCATTATCCAGAACCATCCAGAACTCATTCAGTTTAGCGGGAACTTTATTCCTGCAGGCTATCTACAAGCAAATCCATCATTACGCGCTAAGCTAGATAAGCATGTTATCGGCACCTTTTTTCGCAACCAAGACGATGAATTGAAAAAAGCTTTATTTGAACAACTCATCGAATGCACTCGTATTGAAAATCGCATTCATGCTGCTCTCGATGATGTTAATAGTGATCCTTTAGCTTCTTGCATAACACACGCACAAAACCATATCGCCGCTGTTCTATATGGTATTGCATTTGCTATCGATGACAATGAAGTTATTAATACTGCACTAACTACTTTTGCAACATTAGCCGAATCAACAACAGCCTATTTAAAAAAACATCCTTCTGAAAAATACTTTAAAAATGTTTTATTGCGCTACAAAGGACTCTGCTATCTTTTAAAGGATCTATTTAGCTCTATCATGCTATCCAATAATTCTTTAGCAATATTGGAAGAAGGACTGGAACTTTTCCGCAGAAAAACAAGAGAAAATATATTAGATGTGACAAACGATCATCACTATATCTTGCACAATCATAATGTCACTTTCATAGGTGGTAGTTTATCTAGTGTTGTCACTGCCATGCTCTTAAAACAAATAGGCATGGATGTCCATGTTTATGATAAACTCGATGATCCACGGGTAAAATACTCAGAACACTCCACGGCTTCCTTTAATTTAGTCATTTCTGATCGTGGCTTACTTGCCTTAGAACAACTTGGCTTAAAAGAACAAGTTCTTGCTATTTCATTTCCTTTATATGGTAGAAATTATCACCTCACACCCGATGATGTTCGTGATGAATTATATGGTCCAGCAGGCGAAAAATTAAATTGCGTTAGGCGCGAAGATCTATTATGCCTTCTTATCTCAGCGGCAGAAAAAATGGGGGTACACTTAAGTTATGGCGTGGAATGTCAGAAAATATTATTCCGCACAGGAGGCGGCGCCGTAATTGACGCTGTTGAAAAACTTTCCTGCCGTCTTTTACAAATTAATACAAACATCTTAATCGGTGCAGATGGAGTTAATTCCATCGTGCGCCAAACAATCGATAATCTTACACCAGATAGCAAAACATCTGTCATCTACCAACATGAGATGACATATCGAGAGTTTACTCTGCCTGCTGATAAAGCGGGGAGTTATCGACTTGCAACAGACAGACTGCATATTTGGCCACGCAATGAATTTACCTTTTTCGCTTGGCCAATGCCTGACAAGGCATTCACATTATCTTTTTTCATTGAAAAAAATCATCCTGTTGTTGCTAATCTACAAAAAGATCCTCAATTTGTTAATCAATTTGTAGAAGACCATTTTCCTGAGTTGAGCTCTTATATAGGCAGAATAATTTTAAATGAAACTACGCATAGATGGGGACTGCTTCATCAAGTCGATGCGCCAACATGGTATGTCGGCAATACAGCTGTTTTGATCGGCGATGCAGCGCATGCTTTTTACCCTTTCTTCGGTCAGGCTGCTAACAGCGGGCTAGAAGATGGTTTGGTATTATCGCAATTAATTGCGGCACAATTACCAGAACATTATTCTAACCTGGATTTTGATACCATTGATTGGGAAAAAGTCTTTAGTGAATTCGCACAAAGAAAACAAGATACGGATACTATTGCCAACTTAGCTAATGGGCACTCGAAAAAACTTTCCTCACAAACAAAAAGCAAAGAAGAATTTGAGCTGCAAAATAAAGTTGCATTGGAATTGATACGACAAGGCGTACCATCACTTCATCATAATTTATCATTTACGACAACACCCTATAGACATGGCCCCCAAATATCTGCAAATCATGAAGACCTACTCGGCGAAATCACAACCCAATTAGCTGCAAAAGCAAATCCAGCAACAGATCAAGATATTACCGAAGTCGTTGCTGCTGCAATAGCAAGTCGCCACGACGCTACTAAAGTCGTTGCTGCTACAAGTCACCACTCTCAAACCCTGAGGCAATTAACCTATTCGGCAACAAATAGCTCCCAGGTAAGGCAGTTTTCAATATGGCATAAATCTAGTGATGATCAAACAAGACAAGCCTTAGGGACTACCACGCTCGTCGACGTAAAGCACACTCATCAAACTGGCATCTCTTACCAATCGTCGGCTCAGAAAACCTGAAGCAGACTCACGCCACCTTTACACCGGACACAACTTTCAGATTGCCTGTAAACTTATCCTGGAATTTATCCCAGATTCCAGTTTCGATGTCATCTTAATCTTACGATGCCTCAACAGTGGTTCAGGGTAATTCGTCTTTCTGATTCTCACCTGACAGATTATTCTACCTTTTCACACTTAATGCTCACGACCATAGCTCTTTACTACAACCGCTTAAGCTTGTTTGAAGCCTGTTTCTGATAACTGACCTCGATGAGCCTTCCATCATCTTTCCTACAGCCTTACACCTCCATCCTACTTCCTTGTAAAATGGTTTGTGTGCCTGTAGCACACAGGTTACTTGACCCTATTTCTTCAGAACCCACGCCTGACCCAAATATCTCCTTGTAAAGAAATTATGGCAATTGAAGGCATAGGCCCACTCACAGCCTCTGCCGCTGAAGTAAGGAATCAGAATAGCCATATCCTCATCGCCGTGCTTATGGAGATATTGTATAAAACCGAAATCTGACATGAACTACCGCTGCAATTTTTCTTTGGTCTCAATGAGGAATATAGCGATATCGACAGATGTTTCTTTAAACTTTGGAATGGTTTGATTCGCTAATAATGCTTCGATAAATTCATCAAGGCAAATGATTTCGCGAAGTAAACGACGATAGACTGCACGTTGAAATATTTCAAAATCTTCATCTCCCAATTGTTGCTTGAATTGCTACACAAGCCTCTGCAAACGAACACAATGTTGTGTACTTGTCTGCTGACTCTTTGATAATCTTGCTAATATCACTAATAGGTATTCGATATGCATCTTGAATGGTCTCAAGTCTTTTACGGAAAAAATCTTCCTAAAAATCAATTTCCTCGACGGCCACTACTTGACTAGCCTCTCGTTGTTTCTCTTTTAGGTAAGCTTGTCGCTCAGCACTATCTACCAGATGGTTGGTGTGACGTGTACCTGACATTGTTGCTCCAGATAAAATTTAATTGCAGAGAATCAAAAGTACCTATCGATTGAGGTTACTTACCCTATTTCTTTTCAATTTAAGTCGTGATCTTGCATTTGACTCTATGCGCTTTAGAGGCGTTGTTGCATAAATCGTAAATCCCCTCTCCTCCACAAAAAGCGTGGAGGAGAGGGGGTAATTTGATTTATGCAACAACGCCTATCTAGGGCTTAACTCGCCAAGCTCCGTTTTCAAATGAATCGGGGTAACCGCAATGAACAATAAAAAAGTCATGTTGCTTGGGTTACTTGACTCGGTTATCTGCTTCTATTTCTTTGATTGAGAAAACCGACGTATTAAAACCCCAATTTCACTCGCAGCCGTTTGGTTTTTATTATTACCATTCGCCGCATAAAAATCCACGTACTCCTGGGGTTTCGGCAAACCAAGACAAGGCGTTTTTCGATACAGAGGCACATATTTACATGCTCTAGCATTTTTAGTTTGTTCGCTCGCATTGTTTCCGAGTTGATTTGCAAAAAAATTCTCATGCACCGCGTGCACTTCTTTACAAATTAGACCATACAACTCACCCCAATCTGCAAGCTTCTTACCATGATAGCGAATCTCTAACAGTCGCGAAAATTGCAATGGATACTGTTTGATGCAGTGCAGAGACGTTTCTGGCAAACTAAATATTATCTCGAGCCATACAGGCAGCCCTCTTCCAGAATATTGATCAATGCGCGCTCCTTGCGTCATTAACCAATTAAAGATTTCACTATTATCATTGATCGCCGCATAATGAAGTAAAGTTCTATCATACTGATCTATTGCATTAACATTGTTATTTTTAAGATATACCGGCAGTAAGATTTTTAGTGCTTCGATATTATTTGCATAAAAAGCCGCAAGTATGACTTTATAAAGAAACTTAGGATTCGCTTCAATAGCTCTGATTAATTTCCGACAGTGTTTATGTTTGATACTGAATTCAGGATGCTTCACAATCTGCAAAAATGCATTCGCAGCGGAACGTAAAAGAGTATCTCGCCTACCCCTACAGGAAACCGCATGATGATTGCTATCCGCATAAAACTTCTGCAAATTTTTCAGCAACTCATCCACTTCAGCAGATGGTAATGCGAACATAAAAAATGGTTTGATCGTTTCTCTAATTGAATTATCGTGCAATTTATTCATTAGCATAGTGTATGCAAGATGAATTTGAATAATGAATGTTCGCGCAAGGTAATCATCACCCTGAAAATATTGTTTATTTTTTTTCTGCGCCAGCTCAAACAAAGGAATCAGAATAGCCATATCCTCGTCGCCGTGTTTATGGAGATATTGTATAAAACCGCAATCTGACATTAACTGCTGCTGCAATTTTTCTTTGGTCTCAATGAGGAATGTAGCGATACCGACAGATGTTTCTTTAAACTTTGGAATGGTTTGATTCGCTAATAATGCTTCGATAAAGTCATCAGGACAAATGATTTCGCGAAGTAAACGACGATAGACTGCACGTTGAAATACTTCAAAATCTTCATCTCCCAATTGCTGCTTGAATTGCTCAATCAAGGAAGATGGCTGTCCTGCATCCTCTCGTATGATGGTTTTAAGATACGATAAATTAGGCTGCTGCGTAATTGGAGCTTTTTCGATCCGAGGCTCACTTGCAAAAAATCCAGAATAAGACTCAGCATACGTACCTTGATAGCTCGCTATTGCGTGCTCCACATCAAATAATTGAATACGTCCATTTTGATCTTTGCCGATATTATTGGCGTGTAAGTCACTAATTTCTAGACGCTGAATGACTACACAAGCCTCTGCAAACGAACACAATGTTGTGTACTTGTCTGCTGACTCTTTGATAATCTTGCTAATATCACTAATAGGTATTCGATACGCATTTTGAATGGTCTCAAGTCTTTTACGGAAAAAATTTCCCTGAAAATCAATTTCCTCGACGGCCACTACTTGATTAGCCTCTCGTTGTTTCTCTTTTAGGTAAGCTTGTCGCTCAGCACTATCTACCAGTTGGGCAAATGTTTTTAATCCAGGGATATAAGTACTAAGTTTTCCTTTTAAAATAGATCCCGTTTCATTAGTCACAATTCTTGCTTTAAGATCGACACCCATAAAATTCATATATTCTGAAATGACAATATCAATATAAAGCTGAAATCTCATCTCGGCCTTATTCCATCTCTTCGTGGCATCGTAACCAACAGCCTTGTTAATGAAATCTCGATAAGCAGGATTAAGTTCGCACGTCTTATAGACCCATTCTTGTTCTTGACGTTTTGCACTACCGCCGTTTGGTTTGGGTGATTTCTTTGCTTTAAGAACAATATGCTTAGGCGGCGCAGTAGGTTGATCCGCAAGAGGTCCCAACGCTATGATAGTTTGCTCAGATTTAATATGGTTGGTGGGACGTGCACCTGACATTGTTGCTCCAGATAAAATTTAATTGCAGAAAACCAAAAGTACCTGTCGATTGAGGTTACTTACCCTATTTCTTTTCAATTTAAGTCGTGATCTTGCATTTGACCCCATGTGCTTCTATTTCTTTAACAGACGCAGAATTTTTTTCTGCGCAATAGAAAAAAGAATTCACCGATTTAGCCAACGAATTTTTACGCTCAACTAACTGTGCTTTAGAACGATCAAGCCCAGCCTTGCCAATCGTATAACTACTGTCTAACAGCGTATAAGTCGCGCCTCCCACACCACCCACAATCCTTCCAGCGACATGACCCATGATTCCAGTCACGTCTGACATGACTAACCCGAAGGTTATACAAAGCAACTCTTGGGGAAAAGTGACAGGGGATCCCATATTGCTATAGGCGAATGCGAGATAAAACGGTACCGGATAACAGCAGACCCCAACGGCGCCGACAAGCACCCCGCCAATTTCAGAGCCAATCTTAATATTTTCAATGAGTTGGGACATTTTTCCGGTCTCGGCTATTTTCAGTGAGGTCAGACAGCGTTCCTATTCTCCTGAGAGCGTTAGACTTTAGATATGCGCAGCATAACAAAATGATCTAAATTTGTCCAATAATGATTTTTTCCGCTTAGTCAATTTTCAACTAATTAAAAAAGTTGTTAGTTAGCGATACTTGACGCCACCACATTGATCGAGGACTTTATACTCGCCAAGCTCCGTTTTCATATACCACTTCATCATCAAGATAAACTAAATGCGTGACAGCAAAAACATCGACATGATGCCAAGTATTTCCGCGTTTAAAGAGAGATTTTTTGTAGGCCCCATGTTTTGCACCCAAAGACAAATGCACACCGCACATCCGCTCATAGGTACCAATATCATTCACTAATTTGTTTTTTGAAAATGCGCGATTCATACCAAAACCCAGTTCGCGCAACCATACCTCACCTTCATCGGCACGAATATTATCGAGCACCTTATCGAATTCAGGCGTTGAGTCAATCACATCGGTTACGCGTCCTTTGGTAACAACCAACGTAATTGGCTGTTCAGGTTTATTAACCATAAATGCACTATCACCAAAAGCAAAGATGCGAACGCGCCCATTCACGGATTCTATATCTTGCGCTTCTGTAAAAACTTCGCCAATTGGAAATTGCCCGCCAATATTTTTCATACCCGTATAATCGCCGATGTTTAATTTCGCTGATTCCAAAGGCGAAGCAAAAATCAGGCGTTCACCATCGCTATCGACAACAGCGCTACTGGCATGATCAATTAGATTCTTCAGCGCATGACCCACACCATGAAAATAAATCGGATCGTAGGCTAACGATTCAATATAATAAATCCCCTCCTCGCCTGACATGCGTCCTAAATGCGGATGTTCAATGACTTTTAATGATTGTTCGAAGAGCTCAATACGAATTCGGAAATCCTTCAGACGAAAGCTGGTTGACTGAATAAGCACAACCAGGTCAGAAGGGACTAACATTTTAAAAATAGCGAATATCTCCGCAGGAGAAATCGCATCAAAATCAATGAACATAGCCTCGGGAAGCACTCTTCGATAAGCCTCTGTCAGCGCAACAGCAAGTGGACACTGAGTGTCAGCGATAACTACAGCCGCTTGATTAGAAGAATGCTTGATCGCGAGCGATAAAATATCATTGAGATGTTTTGCAGCTGTAATAATAGCTGCTTCAGGCAGTTTATCGTTTTCATTGAATTGACTCTTAACGGATTCGTGCATAATTCTCTTCGTATTGTAGTGGATCGTATTCAAAAAAAGTGTAGCTTACCAAAAACCTTGCCGGAAATCTGCTTTGCAAGCATGGAGGGGCGATTTGACCCCATGTGCTATTCAATTGACAACAATAGAGCAAAAATATATGATTCTGACTCAAAATTTATCACGCCTTCTTTGGTGCTTATGAGGATCTTATGTTTTTCAAAAAAATGAAAGGATCATTATTTACACTAAGCACCCTGGAATACTGGGGTATCGCCGCTACGCTGATTGCTGCAAATTATTACTCTTGGCAAGATGAATTAGATCATGTGGATATGACTAGAATCTTAGCCTCTGGTCATACACTTTTTACCTATGTCAAAATAATCGATAACTTAAAACGTGCTTATATCGAAGATGGCGACAGATTACCCCTTTTTTCTAGCACTGCCGTGTTCTCTGTCGGTGGCGCAGTTTCACTTGCCGGTGTTTGGTTAACGAATAATCCCATTTATAATTTTACCTGTGGGGTTACCAATGCAAGCTGCAACTTCTTTTCAAAATTTTCGACACATGCTTATCGAAAACATGTAGATGATATTATTTTTCCAACAACTACTAGTATGTCTGAGGACGCTAATCATGTTGTTATAAATGATGATGAAGCAGGATTCGCTTCTCCCTCTACTCTTTCTATTCAGGACTCAACTTCGCGGTCGGAATTGCTAAATAATAAAATATTATAGCTTTTCTTGCTCCATAATCTCTAAATAAATTCCCCTTTTTCAAAGGGCGTTGTTGCGTAAATCATAAATTCCCTCCTCTCCCCAGCCCTCTCCTCCACAAAAAGCGTGGAGGAGAGGGGGCAATTTGATTTATGAAACAACGCCTTTTCAGAGGAGAAGGCGCTTAGCACTTGCATCCTGCTGCCGAGCACGCGTAGCCTTCATCAACTCTTTAACAAAACTTTGCGTTGCATAATAGTTTGTCTCATCAAGTGGAATGTGAAGAGCCTCAAAAATATTTTGGAAAATTTCTCTATTGATGAATTCTGGAAGGGGGCACTCATCAACCATATGCATTAAAAAATATTCCACATTAGGTACAGCCGTTGCACTTTGCTGAACTTCCGCAATGCATTCGCGATACCAAGCAACAAGGTCGGGAGCATGCTTTGCATCATTCAAATAAGCGTGCGCCTTTCGCAAAGTGGAACCTACGCTACGCGGTAAAATCGGCAAATAAGAACTCAACAAAATCAAGGTGACACTCAGATATAAACAGTGTGATGGGTCTTTATTGGGTCCATGCTTCTGGTGAGACTCTTAAATATTCTTCCAATAAAGCAGCTCTGCGCTCAAAAGTTTGCGCGGCATACACAAATCGTGCATAGGCATCATAGGCCTCCCGCACTGCTGAATGAGAGCACCATACTGAATAAATAATACCCCGAGACAGATCAACGACATGACCTTGCTCAGTTAACATTACAAATACATCTCTGACTCCTAAAGTCAGTATCTGCAGTATATCCGGAGAAATGCGTTCGCTTCCTAATAAATTGTTTGTCAATTGCTGTATGAGACTGAACGCTGCTTGGCAGTCTCTGTTTGCAAGATGTGTTTCCAAAATCGGTTTCTGCCTGCATAGCATATCTGCAACCGATCGAAGTTTTGTTTGTCTTGGACCATATTCTTTTTGGGCTTGTTGCAAAATCGCTTGCGCCTCGTCTGATGTAATCGCGACGGCTTTTATAAGATCCATGGGTATATATTTTTCTTGAGACAAAAGCATACCTTCATACACACTATTACTGAATTGCAGCACATTCGGAACCAAACCATGCACCCCTCTTTGGCCCTGCCCCAAAAGACCAGAACGCACGTTTTTATGCATCCAACTCAATAAATGCTTGGGATAACTACCTTGTGTGCGATCGAGTGAAACAGGAAATTTATCTGGGAAACGCGCGTGCACTAACATCAACGCACTTAAAAGCGCAGAACCAGATCGACCGATACCCGCAGCACAATGAAAAAAAATCCCACCCCGCTCTGGATGATTTAATGCATCGCACACCATATTATAAAAAAGCATCCTGCTTTCATCCGTAAACTTAACAGGGCATAAATCCAATGTAGCGACATGCAGAATGCGCGTCTCGTAATCTAACACGCCATTTTTATATAATTGCCAATGGAACAAAGGTAATTTTTCATGTTTTTTAATTGCAATAACAATTAAATCGGTACCCGATAGGAAAGACTGTTGTCTAAGAAAAACATCTGAACGTGCATTTAAAAAAAATCCGCGGTTCGCCTGATAAGAACTTGGATCTCTATCCCACATGCTCGCATCAAAATAAGCAGCATGTCCCCAATAGTGACCTTCTGTCACCGCAACGACATAACATGCCTTTGTGGGCTTTAAAGATTCCTCAGTAAATTGCAAGGCATTATATGCAACAGACCATCTATCACTAGAACTGGGCTTAGAACCTATGCTACGAACAGGATTTACCATCCCTTCACCTATTGCAAAAGGTAAATCAGGCACGAGATGCCAGGCTTTTTGGGGTCGCTGCCAAACAAAAGCATCTCCTTTTAAATCTTGATCCTGTAACATGGGATACACTATCAATGCATTCTTTTGTACATCCCGAGCCTCTGTCACGGTATATGTTCCTGATGAACTCATCTAAACCCCACTTATTTAAGCTTTCAAGTCACCGCCTCTCCTCCATGCTTTTTAGGCGTTATTGAATAAATCAAAATTTCAAAATCTCCCTTCTCCCACAGTGCTTTTCTGTGGGAGAGGGGATTTTGAAATTTTGATTTATTCAACAACGCCTGCTTTTTGTAGAGGAGAGGGGATTTACGATTTATCTACCACCGCTTCTGAGTTTCTTTGAAACTGAAACCTCATCATCGCATTGTTTTTCATATTCGTATAGGAGATAGCTGTTGTTAATTGCTATTAAATTTTTCTCAAAATGCTTGGTAGTAGACTCCGTCATTTTTTCTTTGCTAAGTAATATAATTTCATCACAAATCTCACTCATAGACCGCGCTATTGAAAACTCTGTGGGATTAGCATAAGTTTTTTTATATTTTTGGTGCAGTTTTTTTCCATTTCCATCTTTTTCTATTAGTATCTTGATTTCTTCTACTTTTTGTTCTGCCGAAATATTTTTCTTATCCATGATAGTGCGAAGATGTATTCCCAACACATTTTTATCATTTTTTAAAATGGAAATGCTATACCTAATGCTGTTAAGAATCCGCTCGTGCAATGTGTAAGAATGGATTAAATTTCTACGACGCAGGATATCATGAGAAATGGTAGGATGAAACAGTCGATGCATTGCGGTTCCTGATTGATGTATGACGAGTATACTCCCTGATTTTTGCTGTTTTTGAGGCATCATTTGTTTCGGTGGGACAGGAATACTTAAACTAAATGACTGCGCTTTTATGTCTTCGGAGCTGAGTAGCTGGGAAGTCAATGTTGCTTTTTTTTGAGCGAAATTAGGTGCGTTGTCAATACCAAATCGACGTTGGTTTTTAGCTGCTCTGCTACTAGAGATAGGTCGGCTAGGTGTAAAAACTTTTTTTACGGTTGCCAGAATTTCACTAGTAAACAAAGGGGTAAATGTTTGTGTTCTTTCACTCGGGCTGCTCAGTGGTCTACGGAAAGAGGCCGGCACAGAAATTTTAGTAACAGGAGGCTTTGGCATCAATCGCGGAGATTCTAGTTCAGTAAACCTATCTACGCGAGGAATTCGATCCCGTGCTCTTTGTAAAAGAATTTCAAACGCTGGGTTAATTTCATAGAGACTTTCAATGTCTTTATTTTTTATATCTGCATTGTCATCATGATCATCCAATTCACTCATGGTGGGTGCGGAATGCATGTGTAATTCCATACGCTGTCTACGCATTAAATCTAATATATTTTCTTCTTCATCTTCATCTTCATCTTCTTTATCTTCATCTTCATCTTCTTCCTCTTCTTTTTCTGTCTGATCTTGATTTTCGCGTGATAGGAATAGGCTCCTACCAGCTTCGTTGTTGTCGTCATCTTCTTGAGTTGAAAATCGGCTAACCTTTGTGGCCTTTATTGTTTGAACGAGACCATAGTTAGACTCAGCTAATGCCGCTGCCATTTTCTCTTCAACCATTTCTGCTTTAATTTGCGCAATGGCTGATTGGACGCTCAGTGGAATTTTTCTTTTGCTATGCATGCTATCCCCATGATTCTTAAATTATAATTCATAGAACAGCATAATACAGGTCAAATATTAAGCAAACATTAAGACTGCGCAATAACGTATGGTATATCAAGGTAAAACCATATCGATGGTCAACACGCTATTCATGCCATCATCGAGCAATGGTATTAATAATTCAGATAAATCTAAATGAGGTTTAGCTTTATCGTAATTTTTTCGAGATTCTGCATTTAAAAAACAGACATACAGACCATTTATACCCACGAGCAAGCCAGCTAGAATCCGGTGACACTTGATAAGCTTTCACAATTTCATCAGGAAAATCAAAAAATACCAGAGAACCAGCATAAGATTCCATAATTCATGGAATAGTATTTTTAAATAATTTAACTGCATTAGTTAGCTCATCAATTTTTTCTTGAGTAGCATTTTCTTTTAATTTCCATCCACCAATATGAATAATTTTCATGTGGTTCTTTTTTATAAATTTATCATCAAAATAGTTAGCTTTTTGTTAGGGCGATAGCCGTAGCCCTTGACTGTCGATAGAATTTAATTTTTAATGCACTACCCTCTTATATCAAACGAGTGATTCATATGAACGTCAAGCATTTTCTTCCTCAATTGTCTCTATTGGCGATAACAACCTTTTTTGCTGTCACTCAGTCATTTGCAGCCACTATTTATTTGCAAGCCAAGCAATATCTCGATGTGACAACCGGAAAACTGGTACAGCCGGCGAATATTTTAATAGAAAACGGTGTGATTAAGGCGATAAATCCGCGTAGTGTTCCTGCTAATGCAACCATCGTCAAGCGAGACGATTTGACTTTATTGCCCGGCTTGATGGATATGCACGTGCATCTTCCTAGTGATTTTAACGATAAATTTTTGCAACAAATGACACAAGAAGATGATGCAACCGCCACATTGCGTGGCGTGAAAAATGCGAAGATACTTTTGTTAGCAGGCTTTACCACCGTCAGAAATTTAGCCGGAACAACAGGAGAAAATTTTGTTGATGTGAGCTTATCAAAAGCAAGTGATGCGGGTTGGATTATAGCACCCCATATTATTCCTTGTGGTCACGCATTAAGTATTACAGGTGGGCATATGGATCCCGATATGCTGGGTGGTTTTAGCGAAAACATATTGCCGATGAATTACCGTCTTGGTGTTGCTGATGGTGTAGATGAAGTCGTAAAAGCAGTACGTTACCAAATTAAATATGGCGCGAAAGTGATTAAAGTGGCAGGTACAGCGGGTGTGTTATCTGCAGAAGACGGGGTTGGGAATCAGCAATACAGTGATGCTGAGTTGCAAGCAATTGTTGCAGAAGCGAATCGTCATGGTATTCCAGTTGCAGTGCATGCGCATGGTACAGCCGGCATTAATGCCGCTATTAAAGCGGGCGTGCGCTCCATTGAGCATGGTTCTTTGTTGGATGATGAAAGTATTCGCTTAATGAAAGAACATGGTACGTTTTTAGTGCCAACGACTTATGTAGCGGAAGCACCTAATTTACATCTTAGTCCGACTTCACAAAAGAAAGCCGATTATCTTTTCCCCTTAGCAAAAGCGAATTTACAAAAAGCCATTAAAGCGAATGTAAAAATTGCTTTTGGTACAGATTCCGGTGTGTATCCACATGGCGACAACGCGAAAGAGTTTGCTGCTTTAGTTTCACGAGGCATGTCGCCTTTAGAGGCGATACGCACGGCAACGGTGAATGCAGCTGAATTAATGAAGCTTGAAAATCAAGGTCAAATCAAAGAAGGCTATCATGCGGACATCATTGGTCTTGCAGAAAATCCTCTCGTCAATATTCGTACATTGGAAAATGTAAAGTGGGTGATGAAAGATGGCGACATTGTTAAGTCATCGTAAAGCGTAATTTTTTTATATACAGCTCATCCCAAGTTGTGTATAATATGCTCGATATTATCGAGATTTGCCATGCGTTTAACTCTTCCCTACAAAATTGCGATTGCCCTCGACATCACAAGGATTGATCCGTGAGTTCGACAAGAGCAAGCAAAGATCAACTAGTCACAGCCACTCCGGCACCCCTGCCAGTGAGCGCTGCTGTCGCCAATCAATCCGCCGTCACCGTCGGTTTCTCTGCCAGTTTCGTCATTGAATATAATCAGCTGATTTTTGGTAATGAAATTGACAAGGGCACATTCGGAACGGTATATCGGGGAACATTGAAATGGAATGGCCAAATAGTTGCCATTAAACAGCTACATAGAGTAAACCAACAAACCATAGCCGATTTTCGTGCAGAGAATGAAATGCTGAAAGAAACGCGAAGACTTTCATTGAAACACGTTGTGGGATATTTGGGATATGCAGAAAATCTAAATCCACCGTCATACAATATTGTTATGGAGTTTGTGCCAGGAGGGAATGCGGATAATTTCATAGAAAAATATTGTTTTCTACCGAAAATTATTCCCTTGAAAACCTGTTATAAACTGTCAGTAAAAATGATCTCTGCTGTCAAAGAATTGCATGCGGCGGGCATTGTGCATAAGGATATAAAGCCAGGAAATTTTTTACTTACCGAAAATGGTGACGTTAAATTAGCCGATTTTGGTCTTGCTGTTAAGTTGGATAAAGCGAAGTCTAGGGTGTCCGGTCCGCAAGGAACTCCCGGTTTCATGGCGCCAGAGATCATTACAAAATCTGAGTTCAGTAAAGCAACGGACATGTATGCGTTTGGCTCAACTCTATATATGATGGCTGGTGAAGGTGAGCCATTTGAATATCTGAATAATGCGATGCAAATTCTATGGACGGTGAGGCAAGGCAAGCAGCCCCCTATATCGCCTCATTGTCCGCCAAAACTAGCTGAGTTAATTAATTTATGTTGGCAAGCTCAACCAGCTCAACGTCAAAACGCAGAATATCTTTATAAAGAATTAGAAAAACTACAAACAGCCGCAGAAAAAGATGAATCAAACATAGATGCGTCATCCCCTGCGGAGTTCGAGCAACAATTCCAAACAGCCTTGATGTCTTATCAAATAGAATCATTCGATGAATTGACTAAAGTATCAAACCGGCTCACTAAAGAAAATCATGCAAAGTTTTACATGTTGCAAAAAGAAAAAATGACGGATTTATTTTTTTCTGAATTGACGCAAGTGCAAGCACAAGAAAAATATAATAGTTACATTCAATTATTTTATACCGCTGTTCCAGAAAATAAATGGGATGAATTCATTGACTCACTTAGCGCTGACAGGTTAGCAATATTCGTGGCGTTAACGGCTGAAGCAATAGAACAATATGATTTTCCTCAGAAAAAACGGGGAGAAAATGCCTATTACCAGCTATTATCAAACAAAAAAATGCATGGCATCATTGAAAAATTATCAGCCCGCAAAAAAGCAGTCATTTCAGCAACATTATCCAGAGAAGTTAATCTTTATCAAGTCAAGAATCAATGTGATACGCATAGTGCGTTGATTGAGGGGAACCCGGCTTATCGGTCATTTAGATATTTTGAGTTATCAACGCGATTAAATCCCCAAGCTATTAATTGCATAGCATTGGCATCCTATTATGCTCATGCCGATGTGCTAGATACAGAAAAAGCGCTACATTTCCTCAATATAGCCTTTGGACTCATTAGTGACGATGCTTTATTAATACGATTAAAATCCTGTGTTGATGCATTGAGTAACCAAGATAGTAACTTGGTTGCAAAAGCGCGTGCCAATGTGATTAATACTTTATTTGGGAACGACAAATATCTTTTTCTCACGAAGCAATTAGTCGGATTAACGACGCCTGATCAACAAGCCTTTATGCAAGGCGAAGGCTTAAAACAGTATTATTATTGTGTAGGAAACACGTCAGACTACCTGAAAGTATGGGTTGTATTAAACGATGATTTTGATTTTAATTTAATTCCAGGGAGAGAAGTTCAATATCAAATAAAAACAGATGATGATCTTACTATACTATTATCAAATCGCCCATTAGCGATTAAGATGAAATTATTAAATTGTCTCTACCCTGACTATAATGTACTGCCCTATTTAATTAAATCGAATGATGCCGAATTAAAAAAGACATTTTTTGAATCGATGGCACAACGTTTTATTGATGATTGGTGGCAGGGACGTCATCCGGTACATAAATTATTATATGGCATGTTGTTTTATCCGGAGCTTGCTCCGTACTTTACATTGACTGACGCTCTGCTCGAATCGTTATGCGCTACAAATGATATTGCAAACTCCACTATGAGTCGCATGTTAGTACATGCGCTTGTGGTGAAACAAGAAAATCTCAGCAAGCGGTTTATGGAGATATACGCCAACGTATTACAACTGCTCCGTCTTCGTGATGCTTATGATAACCCCAGCACGCAATTAATTGCATTGACAGAGGTTGGTTGTCGGAAAGAGATGTCTTGGTTTGGTTCTTATCATAACGATAAATTTATCGTCCCAGCACCAGGGAAAATAACCAATCTTGGTGATTGGATAATCTGTATAAAATTACTTTCACCTGAAAAGCTACTCGAAGTTTATAACGAAAATTCAGCTGTGATTAATGAGTTCATATGGAAATCACTCTGCCTTCAAAATGGCAATGATGAATTTTTATCCGCCATTGATCGCGCGATGCCACCTTGTATTGTGCCGCAACTCGTTGCTAGCGGATCAGATAAGCAACTACAGAAATTTACTCGGCTTGTTAATAAGAATGATGCTTTACTTGCTGATAAATTATCACAAAGTGGATGTGAGGCGCTTTATTGTTTACTTTCTACAGAAAGAATAAAATTATCCTTACTTGGAAATGCGTCTCAACTAGAGCACTTATCAGAGGAATTTTGTGACAGCTTGATTGCTGAAGATGCTATTGATGGATTGGTTAAAAAAATTAAACTCTATGAATTTGTCTGCGATGTGACTAACACATATCAATATTGTTACGATCTTGCATTGTTATATGTTAATGCGGAAAAGAATTTTGATAAAGCAATTTTATTATTGCAGCGCGCCTCTTTCTTAGCAACAGATGATGATGACAAAGCAAAAGTTGCGAATCTACTGCAAGAAATAGATAAAAAATTATTATCAGCCGATGAGCGATATCAATTAGACAGGACAGTCATTATCATCGCTTTTTTACGTGGAGAACAACACAGTATTCCTATTGTAGCATTGTGCGATATATTGATTGCTATTAAAAATGAGGATAGCCTCTATTTACTACTTAATGCAACGAAGGGTAGCATTAATAAATTCATACCAGCAGTATCAGAATTAAAAATATTTTTGCATACAACTCATGATGTTATTCATGTAGAAATGGCACGTAATTTATACCTTGATATTTTTATTATTCATAACAAAAAATTAATAACTTTTGATTTTCTTGTCAATTTGGACGCAGCGGTTCCTAGCTCAATGCGTGAAATATTTCTTAAGAACATACAGGATCATTCACCTGCTGAGGCATTGGCACAATTCCTGGTGTATGATGGCGATATAAAAGAATTGGGTCGTATTAAGCTACACCTTATTGAAGATGATGCGCTATTTGAGAAAGCTGTACATGTTGCGAGAAGTCCATCTATGTTTGGTCATTTGATAGGGTTAAAAATCAAGTATATTCGTGAAAAAGTATATGTTGATAAAGATGCTAAAATTGTCGCCGATTTATTAGTGCTTAGCATCATGCGAATTATTGGATCGAATATTTCAGTATCCATTAGCGGTATTGAAAATGGAGATGCGCTAAAGCTATTTACTTCTGCTTTAACGACAGTACCCAGCCGGCATTATGCATCGATGATACATGCGTTAAAAGAACAAGTTAGAAATCTATCAGGGCAGCCACACAGGAATAAATTGTTTTCGCATTCAGAACACGCTCCAGAAAAATCACAAGAAGTTATGCTAGCTGCAACGCCAGTGCAGATGATAAAAAAATATTGGTGAAGCCACTTGCAGAAGAAAAAAAGGGTCAAGTAACCTCAATAAAAAAATGCAAAAACATGTTGCAAAAATACGTTACGGATTGCTTATGAATGTTGGTTGAGGTTACTTGACCCTAATTTTTACTTGATGCGTATCGATGTCACGGGGTTCGAGGCTGATATAACCACCGAGATTACGAACGAGTGGTGGTCGCGCAGGAATAGTCGGTAAATTTTCTTGTTTATCTAAATCTTCTGGCTGGAAGCTAATATAGCCACCGAGATCACGAACAAGTGGTGGTTTAGGAAGTGCTTGAGTGCGGAAAATACTCTGAGTAGAGAGTGCTTGAAATGAGGTTGCTTGAAAATAGGTTGTTATACTCCGGTTCACAAAAGAAGGAATTTCGAGCAACGGAAATGATTGCGATGGCTGCACTAATTGTTGATCACAATCCAAAGAAATATAGCCCCCCAAATTCCGGGTTAATAATGGTAGCGGAGGGCAAGAATCTGGATTGCATGGTTTAGCTGTTTGACTTGGGTTAAGGTCTTGTCGAAACATTATCGTTTCCAAATTTCGCCTAAAGAATAAAACGCATCCGTGCGCATAATATCAAAAAACAATCTATTTTGTACAGATAAAACAACCGCCATATTCGAACAAGTTAACCATTTGTTTATTATGGTTAAAAAGCATTATCGACGATTTATGGTAAAATATTATTAAGATACACGTTGCATTTCAAGAACATTAATATAATTAACCCGTACAGAATACGGAAAAGATATTATGGATCACCGTGAACCATTTGCGCTTAAAAATGACTACCCTGATAATAACGCGAAAAAATTTTTTTGCGATAATAGAATATATAATTTTCCAATCTCTCGACATGTATATCAAATTAACTTAGATAATTACGAGTTACCACAAGGTCCGTTAAATAAATCCCGAGAAACTGAACTGGTTGAATACATTGTTGAAGAATTATTAAGAAAACCTCACACAGTCAAAATAACAAGAGATAATGCGCAAGATATCATCGTAGAAACAGATCGTGGTGTATTTAATCTTACATTACTTTTACGCTTTGCAAACATCGGCCATTTCATTGCATCCCCTGGCTTGATTGATTTATTTAAACAAAGACTCCTGCATAGCCATATGAATTGGATGCAATCATTTCATGAAGATACAAAACTCACGCCAGAAGACGTTAAAAAAATCCAAGGCTTGCTTGGCGACACACCGGATGAAGCCACTTTGCAAGAATTCGTCGCGATGAAACAAAAAAATAAAAATCGCGAGAGAAATAAACTGTTTGCTCTTGATAAAATTGATGATGCATCACCTTTTTCCTACGTCTTCATGCAATTACCCTCACCCCTCAGAGCGGCCATTAACGCATACACAAAAAACTCCTCTTGCAGTCACTTGTTTTATACAACTTATTCAAGCAATGAAGAACCCTTTAATCCCGATCAAGTGGGTGTAGACTTAATGATTGCGTGCTTTACTGCTGTTGCTTTGCGCGAACTTACATTAATTTATTCACGCATGATTGATGAAGCTCAGCGCACCCAGCCGGAAGAACGTGATGATACTGATGTCGAATTATTAGTTGCACATGCAAAATTACCTGATTATGTTTATCGAGAAGATCATCGCTGGCGTAACAACTATCATTTCACAGAAGTGATAGTTCAATATAATAATCCGGTTAGCACATCCGCTTCACTGAGAATACGCCCACAATCACAATTAGTGATCGGGAATCTTCCCGCTTTTTTACCCCCCATTAGTGCAATATCACAATTTTCTTCTGATGTAAAACTTGATGAAGAAGAGCTCTTACTCCCACCTGGAACGCAATTTTTAATGCGATCAAAGCTTGATAAGCATTCATTGGCTGTTGTGAATACGCCATTACTGATACCTAAATTAAATTATCAACTTTCACTTGCCATGAGTTATTTTTTTAAAAAATTTATGCCGAAAACATCTGATGGCTGCTTGCAATATAGCGAGATGACAAGAAAACTGTTTTTATTGAATCCCTGTATTCAGTATTTAAGTCTTCATTGCAAAGAGACGACAACAAAGAATTTCTTTAACTCACTATCAGATGATCAAGTTCAAATTATCAAACTAGTATTTATTTTTCAGTATTCATCGCCTGATGCCCAGCAAGCGCTGCTATTTTTTCAACATTACTTACAGCAGTTACCCAGCGATATCCACGAACATTATCAATCAGCGGCGACATTCATACTGTCACACGAAAAACCGTTGATGCTCGTTGTGGATTTCATTACTTGTCTAGCAAACCATTGTAGCGGAAAAAAAATTGATGCATCAGCATTTAATCAAATGCCTCTTATTAATCCTTCAGAACCTCAATATCACGATCTGCATCGCTTATTACAGTATGCAATTGAATGTGATGTCAGACATCTTTTTCTGAATGCGGGGTATCACCGTACGAATCATGCCCCAGTAAATCGTGTGCCGCGCGAATTCGAAGATTCACTAGAAACCATTCCTACACCAGAGATAAAAGAACAACTCATACCCCTATCATTGCGCGGGTTACAACAACATGGTCTATTGGCAAGATCATCTACACAAGCAACACCTGCAGAACAACCGCTTCCTCCTTCGCGCAGAGAAAACCGCTAAAAAAAAAGGGGACATATATAGACCCTAATTTTTTAGTCATTATCAGCCAATCCGACGACAGGCGAAGCATAGCAATTACTGACAGTGAAACTATCATCTTGATCAAGATTGGTAAACGTCACACTTTCTGTGCTGGGTGCGGCAAAATTACCGATAATAATCGCTGTATTAAGACCAATGTCTAATTGACCTTGCGTTACTGTATTACCATTGAGTGCATAAGAAGTGATGCTGCTAGCAGAGCCACTTAATATATTGCCAAATTTGACAATCATAAATGGACTGGATGTCGTAATAGAACAACTCACATAATAGGTAGCAGCTGGCACAAGACCCGTCAATGGTATATTCATTTGGGTTGTTGGTAACACAACGCCACCCCCACTTAACGGTACATTGGGGGTCGTCATCGCCATTGCCGTATTTATTATTATAAAATTTAATGCCATTATCATTTTTATTTTCTGCATAAACGCCGGCCTCCTTGGCTGGATTTCTCATAGAATGAAATAATCTTATTTACTATCAAAAACAAACCCACTGAAATTTGCTATTGGATAGTGTAACCAAATTGATATGAAACAAGATAGCGACAGTGATTAATGAAAAATTATCATGCAATAAATATAAATAAGCAAAAATTTTGCTGCGCAGAAAGATTAACAAAAAACTACAAATAGTCGGGATTAATACAACCCTCATGAAACTCACTCTGCATGCAAATGAGCACCTATGGACATAACAATGAATTGATGTAATATAGTAAATGCGCTATAAATTTCCACTTCAAATTAAATAATCACTATTGGGAGTATGTTTATGAAGAAGATCATAACAACTATTTTAGCTTCCGCTGTGCTCGTGCTAACAACAAGTGCCTCTGCTTCAACATTACAACAAATTCAAATTGCTAATATGCTTTATAACTTTGATGGTACCGCCGGCAATCCTGGTGTAACAGCATCCTCCGTTGTCGTTAAACTCTATACGGGCGGCGCGTTTGTCACACCTTGCTATACAGCTACGATTCCTTATCAAAGTGATGTTTCTATTACAGTTGGTACAGGACAATCCTGCACAGCGCTTGTTACTGGTATGAGTGTTGCGCCTGTTGCGTCAGCTACAGCAGGAATTCTTTACACAGCACCCTCTAACGTTACTGTTAACGCCGATTACACACAACAATTCATGATTGAACAATCTGCAGATTCATTTGCTCAAGGTCTATTAACTTCACATGGTCCAGTTTTTGATACCACCAATGGTCTTGTTGCCACCCCAGGTACAGTTCTTGTAGGCTCACAACACGCTTTTCATAAAATAAAGTAACTAGTTAAATCATAAGGGATTACATGTGTGGTCCCTTATATTATTTCGCAAAATCTCTTTTGTTATTTTCAAAAAACAATCAGAAGGAATCTATTTCATGAAAAAAAAAGGAGCTTTTATCGCGGTATTTAGCTTGTTAGCTTCAATCAACCTATCAGCAGCCACATTACAGCAATTTGTTATTGTCAATCAATTAAGTAACCCCAATGCAACAAATGGCGTCGCTGGGCAAACATCTACAGCGGTATTAATTAATTTTTATCTTTCTGGCGGCGGAGCACCGTGTCAAAGCTTAACCCTTAACTATAACAACTCAACAACAGTAAGCACGGGCACCGGCTTTTCATGTACAACTGCAGTAACAAGCATCACATTTACGCCTGTCGCCTCAGCGGTCGGCACGACATACGCAGCCCTCTCACCATTCACACCTACAGTCGGGAAATTCATTACTCAAATTTCGATAAATGAACACTCAGGGTCAGGCAACGACCCGGTATTTGATACGACAAATGGACTCACTGTCACGCCAGGTACTGCGGCTATTAGTACACAATAAGGATTAATGGCTGATGGCTTCTACTAAATGAATAAATGTTGCGAATCTGTTATACTTAGTAACTTCTCTCTCACATAAAAGCTGAAGTATTATGTTGAAAAAATATGTGTCAAAAATGTTCGTATTATGTATTTATGGAATCTCAATGAGCACATTTGCGGCGCAATGCGAAAACATATGCGACCAAATCAGCGGGGATGTAAATCACTTCTCAAGCTCTTTATCTTCACAGCATTTAACCTGGATGAATTTAGCTTGGCTAGAAAAACAATTAGGAAAACCTGCAAAAACAAATTCAACACAATCACAAATGCAATATAAATGGCAATGCAAAGAAACTGACTCTTATATTAGTTTAATCGTCAATAGCAACGCAACCCTTGTTCGTATCGATGGCGCATGTAATTCTGCAGCAGGTTCGAGTATATTTTCTGGGAATTTAATACCTGGATTGGAACCTGCTCCAGAGATTGCGATGCCGACTCCAGCTGTGCAAACCACCCTACCTCAGCAATCTCAAGTTACTAATAAAAACAATTATAAATATCTTTCACCTGAAAAATTTGCTGCATGCCAACAAGCGATTTCTCAAATTAGCGCTGATATTTCCAAATATCCTTATGTTAAAGGTGATAAAAACAGCCTCCGACAGCAACATTTACCCTGGATGTCGATAACTGGATTAGAGCATCTAGTCGGTCCAAATTTATCTCCTCCAGCGGATCCTGGACACACACAAACTTATATAGGTAAGTGTGGTATGAATGGCAAAGTAGAAGCCGGCGTTGAGGTTGGATTTTTCGGAAAACAGGATTTAGTATATGTAATCGGGGCATCCTCAGTAACCAATAGAAATGGGTTTTCCTGGCCTATGAAGAACAAGAAATAAAAATTATTTTTCTAAATACTTATTAGCTGCGAATTGATTGAAGGTGAACTTCTATGAAACGAGTTTTTTTGTGGATATTTTTATTTACCCTAAGCTCTCCTTCATTTTCTGCCTCATGTCTTGATGTGATTAAAAAAATCAGCAATGACATTAATAATGATAATATGACCACAGGTGAACAACCTATATGGCAGAGCTTATCTAAACTGCAAAACGCATTCAAATCAAAGCCAATAAAAAAAATAATTTCTACCAATCAAATAGAATATGATTGGGCTTGTTCTAATGATCCAAATAATTTTTTAACTGTTTCAACAGATAAAGACGGTGCGATACTCAGCATCAATGGGCACACCAGCACAGCGGATGGCGAAGCAACGTTTGCTAGCGATCTAATGCCTGCTACCAATAAAAAAATTGTCGATAAGTCTGCTGAAACTACGCCTGCTTCAACCACCGCCTCAACTCCAACACCTGTCGGTGATAGCACTCTGAGTGATGAAAGAAAGGCTGAACAGGCTGCAATTAAACAATCTCAAAAACAGGCAGCACAGATGTTTAATGAATGGTTTAATGTCCACCTTGAAAATGAAACTCAACTGGAAAATTTTGGAGAAGAAAAAACAATTTCTTATTTTGATAAATTGAGAACCTGTACGCCTGGTATATATAATTATCCATTATTCGATGTATTCGGAGCATCTGCGATTGATATCGCGAATCCCCCGCAACTTTTTCATTTAGCTACTGCAACCATTTCAGGTTACAAAAATGGATTGTGCGCAGTGAGCACGTCGGTTCCATTAAAAGACAGAATCTCTGAAACCCAATGCAATTACTCACAAAATACCCTGAATTCATATACAAATGATTTTGCAAAATTATTTTTTTATGAAGCAGACATAGCCTATGATCAAAGCCCGAATTTTAAAAAACAAGTGCGGCAGGAATGTAAAAAAATACCTTCCAAACAAGACATCGCGGATCAAGATTTTCTTCGTAGCTATATAGGTAAATTTAAATCATGCACACCAGGAACTTATACAATTCCACGACCACCCGGCAGTGTCACAACAATCATCTCGGGATATAAAGATAATAAATGTGTGCTACAAGGTACTGTGCATATTGGTAATGACAATACAATAATAAAATGCGCCTACTCCCAAGAAAGTTTAGATTTATTCGTAAAGATAAAGCTCGACACATTAAATGGTAACGCAGAAAAACTCACACCAGAAGCAGCCGCCGCTATTCAGGCCGCCATAACAAAATCTTTTAGTGAGTGCAATGACACTTGGATGCCTTTATAAATGCATTCCCTACCCATCCCGGATCAAGTCCGGGACAACGTGCCGGGGATGTTTGATTATTAAAAGAAATTTGCCTGAGGTTTTTGAGAGATTACCTTCTATTACCAGTTAACCATCTGAATTTACAGCTAAACTTCATAACTCATCGCAAGATGAATAAAACAAGAAATCAACGCCATCGTCCAATATTTTCTAACGAGTAGATTATACTTAAAGAGTAGCTAACCGATTCTTTGTACGAAGGATGTTATGTCCAAGTCGAGAAGCTCGGCAGAAAACATCATTCATCAATTTACCCTGACTAACAAGCAGGAAGCACACGATGCTGCCTATCATAATTGCATCATCGCACAGCGAGAATTACTCTACCAACATATTGAGAATCAACTTCCCGATTTTATAGATAATGACATAGAAAAAATTCATGCGCTCGGAGAATTAAAAAATAATCTGAAGATAGCAAGAGGATTGTTTCTTACAGCAACAAAAGATGAAGCCCCCACTATTCAAAAAGAAATAAACATATTAGAAGACCTTGTCGCCAATTCAGAACATGAAATGCTTTTGAGACATATTGGCTTAGCAGAAGAAAATGCAAGTGAAGATTTAAAAAATACATTTCCTGAACTACGTCAATTAGCAGAATCCGATGTTTTTAAAAAGATGCATTCAGAAATAAAATCTCAAATCCAATTAAAATTAACCCATGAAAAATACAATAAAATAAAAGACCAGCATGTTGATCAGGTCAACAACCTCTCGAACAATGCTCAAGCCTATGCAAATGTTGGGTTCACGCTAAGCAGTTTACCTGCATTTTCAGCGAATATGACAGAGACGGCTGGGCAAGCACTTTCTGGCGTAGGCGGCGGTTTTAGTATGTTAACGAATGCCTGGGATGGCTATGTCGCCTTACGCGACAGAGCGCTGGGGCAACAGTATAAAACAAGAGCCGCAGTCGCCGCTTTTAACATAGGAGCGGGTGCCGCTACTATCGGTTTAACAGCAGCCGCTATTGCCGCGGCACCGCTGGCACTGGCTGGTATTGCGGTTTCTGCAGCTGCATCCGTTGTATATCGAGATGGTATGGGTGCTTACTGGGAAAGCAAAAAAGCCGACGAACAAAAAATAATTATGCAAGACTTAAATCAACAATATCAAGCCCTAAAAATAGATGGCAATGATATCGAAAAGAAAATTTTAATAGAACAATATGCTTATCATAAACATCAGTATGAAAAGCATAAAGAACAACGTTTTCAATACAAAGCAAGTGGTGGATTTAACACAGGCTACACGATAGGTGCAACATTAGCCGTCGTGGGCTTGATTTTCCCACCCGTAGCGATAGCTGGCATCGTGATTCTTGCTGCCACCGCAGCTGCCAAATTTGTTGACGTGATGACAAACAATTCGATTAGTCGGGGCATCAGCAATGCCTTCAGTAAACTAAAAAGTTGGGTTACCGGAGAAAAACCTGAAACGACCGAAGACATAGGGCCCGCGATTGACAAGGCGCTGAAGGATACACAAGCTAAGCAAATCACAAAGGCCATTGAGTCAGAGCTAAAAACTGATATTACCATGACTGCAACTGCAAAAAATCAGGCAACGCCCAGAGAGAAATCACCCTCCATATCAACTCCGAGATCACCCAGAAAAAAAGAGTCTTTCGCGCAGCAATCACGTCCCTCACTCTCTACAGCAAGTAGCCATATTGACGATATTAAAATAGAACTTCCTGCAGCATCGCAAACTAGCGCTCCATCCGACTTATCAACATTCAGTCGCTTAACCATCCATGTTGATGCAGAACCCACAAACTCACCGAGTCATGCTGTTTCACCTGAATCTCAGTTCAGTCCCTTATCAAGTAATGCTGCAGAACTCAATAGTCCGGCACCGCTTTCACCTGCATCGACAACGGCCAGCTTATCACCCTCTTCACGTGGTTCTGTCTTTGATAGTCCATCATCCTATTCACGTGAATCTATTTCTCTTACTAGCCCATCATCATTCGATGCTATGGCAAGCGTTGCGGTAACGCAAGAAGGTCAAATAGCCAATACAAAAACATCGCCATTACTGGACACGTTAACACCCTGTCAGCGTCATATCGCAATATCAGAAGCCACTTTTTCTGCGCAAGGTGGCAAGCCAACAATAGATGATGCAATATCATCACCCATACCACGATCACGCGCCTCTGTTATTGCTGGGCCAGTAAAAGACCATTCACCAGAATCGGTTGCAATAAAAGCAATTGCAGCCTGTGCAGCAGACACAGATACATTAAAAATGGGGGCAGCCATGAAATCACAACGATTCTTTTTACCACCCATCACACGCCATCCCAGCATAGACATACCCGTTACAGCGACTTACAGGGCCAACCTGTAAATTCAATATCACACGTTCTATAACTATTAATTTGATGATATTATTTACATAAGTTATGCAGCTTTAAAAAGGAAGCAATTTTGTCCTTAAAAACAATCAGTCAACTCAATAACCAAGAAAGCCTCGCATTGAATAGCGCGCGGGAGTTATGCATTTCGCCTGCTACACTCAGCAAAGCGTATGTTGTACTTTCAGCGGCTGCCATGCAGCACCTCGAAAAAGCACAACACCAATTTGATTTAATGAAAATATTAACTGATATTTTTTCTTCTCCTCCGCACGTGGCTGTTGATGAAAAAAGCAAGCTGGAATTAAAAGCTGAATTCGAAAAATTAATTTCTGAAATGACAGTAAGCCAAGACGAAAAAAACTCCTTAAATTTAATCATCCATAATCGCCTCACTTATACCGAGCAAGAAAGAAAAAAATCACTGGAATTATTAAAACGTTACTTACCGCAAACGATTTTTCGATTCTCTGAAGCGAGCCCAACGTTCAAAGCATTTTGTCAAACAAATCTAGAACTGGAAAAAGCCTGGGCGAGCATCTTGAAACAAACCAATCAGCTAGATGAAACGATTAAATCTTACGATGGAAAAGTTATTATCACTGTCTATGATCAATATGTCGGTACCTTTGTCTTAAACCAACTCGAAGAGTCGAAACAAAGCCAAACAGATGGGGAATTACTAAAAAAAGGCTGTGAATTAGGCTTGTATCAAGCGTTAAATTTTCGGTGTGAAGTGAATATCAATAAACTTACCAATCAACAAGTCACACCAGATGATCAAAAAAGAATAATAGAAGAAATCCTATTTGACACAAAAAAACTAACCGCTTATTGGGCTATTGGATATTATCGTGGCGGACAAACCTTACTAGCACTTGCCGATTCTTTTACGATACTCGAAGAAAAAGAAAAAGCCGAAAAATATTATCGCGATGCTGTTGATCATTTTTGCATAGCCTACTTATTGGAGAATCACCCAACCTCCAAAAAGCTGATTGATATTTATAATCAAGGCAATGCATTTGCACCAGAGGATGAAAATAAAGAAATTATGTTAGCAGGAACCCATATCAGCCCTGACGATTATGATATCATTCGCACCCAGCACAGCCAGGCTCTCGATACAATACTGGGGAAATAGAGCCCCCTACAAGAATTACCGTCGACCCGACCTCAAAACATGCATAGCACTTGTTGCTGCTGAAGCGACTGTTTTTGCCCTCGCCGTGAAGTCCGGCAAATGATGGCTAAATATCCCATATATTGAACGACTCAAACCAACCGTAGTATCTACCGTCATTCGAACAACCGCTATTTTTCGATAAGCGATCAGTATCGCTAACACAGCCACCCCAACCGTTATATTAGTTAAAGCAGTCGAATCATCTACCGGTGGCAATATTGCCATCATTCTCGGCAAGGTTGACACATCACATTGACGAGATCCCCACTGAAACGCCTGTTGTGCTGCTGCGATTTTTATTGCGCGTAAATCACTTGCAAGCACTTGTTGATGATTGCGCGCTTGCTCAGCTGTTATTTTTGCATGCTCACGTAGACCCAGCTCATGAAAATGTAAACCATCAAAACTAAAGCGCTCAGGCTTTGCTGTCAGCAGATAGGCAAGAGAGAGCTCCGTATCGAGGCGGGTCTTTTCCCTCGCTTTTTCTTCTTGGCTAAACTGTGTTTTGTGTTCGTCATATACCCGGTTAGCTTCATCCACTGTCTCAGGTTGGGTGCATATTTTGTCGCGTGATTGAGCCATGGCAGCCTCTTAAATTTATAGTGCTATTACAAAAGTTCGTAACTTTTCGGTTGGGGGGACAGGATACGCTTTTTTGTGCCCAATTCAATATGCGAAGATCACATCAAATCGATGGTCCACTACCATATCGAGGTTCATGACTCGTTGGAACTCCAGGGCTGCTTTGAGCGCGTGACCTTCCTTGCTCTTGAAAAATATTCAACGGCGACCTATTCGCTGGTTCAGCCTTCCTTTCATCAAATGGTTGCAATCCGGGTGGAAGCCTATTGCTTAGACGCTGAAATACCGGCGATAACATATGAAAATGTGAATTCTTCAGCTGAATAAAATAACCCCTTAACCGTTCAATCTCGATATCATCCTTTCCGTCACTTGCTCCAAGGAGGTATCTTGCCAGGTTAGCATTTGGGTCTACACTATCATGTGTAACTCTTCCTGGCCCTTCTATTGCTTCCACTCTTTCCCTGATAATTGCAAGAAAACGATTAAAACCACCATCAGCCTGACTATTCACATCTTCCCATTCATTGTTAGTCAGCAAAACAGCAGGATGGTGTATGGGAGAAAGTAAAACGGGATCGTCTGGAAGCTGCATATGTTCAAGCTGTACATGCAAATCACCAACATCGTCATCGGGTTGACTACCTTGACCATCGACTGGCTCTGATTCTGGAAATCGAAGAGGGCTAGGTAATTCGGGTTGAATACCTTGATCATCGACCGGCTCTGATTCTGGAAATCGAGAAGGATCGGGTAACTCAATATGTGAACCACTCATAACGTAAACCTCAATAAAAAAATAGAATGCATACTTTAATCCCAACAGAAAACAGCTTCTTTTCCACATCAAACCCCCTCTCCTCCACGCTTTTTGTGGAGGAGAGGGATTTTTACGATTTATACAACAAAGTCCTTTTTCCAGTTACTTCACGTTGCATAGGCAGGTGATTTTGCCTTGACTTGAGAAGAAGCTTGAACAGATTGATCTTGCTGATTAGTCTGGAAGAAGCTATAGCCGGAAGCCGTAATGGAAGAAGAGTCCGAGGAAGATGAAGAAACTTTAGAAGCCTCCGATACTTCAGCCACTTCGGAAACCAAAGATACCTCAGCTACTTTAGAAACCAAAGATACCTCAGCTACTTCAGAAACCACAGATACCTCAGCCACTACAGAAGTCGCGGATACACTAGAAGTAGAAACTGAGGTGTTTTTTGATTTCACATTGTATCGTTCAATTTCCTGCAGAACACGTTGACGAGCAAGCGCAGGATCATACTTCTCCCCTGCAGCGAATTTGCTTTCGATTTCATAGTATTCCAATCGAGAAGTTTTATCCTCGGTCAACACATCTGGCGGCGTATTTGCAGCCTTTTTTAAGGGAAAAGTATAACCTATCTCTTCGTTATATTTATAGTCAGACAAAAAAGGATGATCCAATGCCTGTGCGGCGGTGTAACGTTTAGCGGGATCAAATACGAGTAATTTTTCTAATAGGTCAACTGCTGCAGGATCAATACCACTAAACACTTTTTTAAAATCTTTACGTGGCACATGTGGAAATTCTGCTAAGACTACACGATTAATACCATTCAAATCCTCTTTAGGAGGTGTGCCAATGAGATCAAAAATCAAAAGTGATTGATCTTTCAAAGAGGGAGTCAGATCACTCAAGGGATAACAAGATTTTCCAGGAAAAAGAGGCCGGCGTGTCAGTAATGCCGCTAATATACATCCAACGCTCCACATATCAACGGGCGGTCCATAATTTTTACTTAGAAGGATTACTTCCGGGCTACGGTACCAGCGGGTAGTCACATGCGGGGTTAACTGACGAACAAGCGGCGGCGGAGCGGAAGGTTGCGATGTAGAGCTTAAGCTTGAGCTTGAACTTGAGCTGGAACTGGAACTTGCGGCATCAGCACTCGCATGTAATGCGACTTCTGCTGCAACTCTATCCACCCGCTTTGTTGCGCGAGCTAGTCCGAAATCACAAATGTTTATTGCACAATCTTCATTGATTAAGATGTTTTCCGGCTTCAAATCACGATGCAACACATGCGCAGAGTGAAGGAACTTGACGCCACAAAGAATCTGATAGAGAAAGTATTGAACGTGCTCAGTTGAAAGCGGTTGCGGAGATTGAATGATCTCCTCTAAATTAGCTTCATAACGCTCAAAAACCAAATCTACTTCATCAAAATCAGCTGGATTGGTGGGAGTTTCGATGTGTTTTAAAGAAGTCAAAAAAGGATGGCCCTTTGCCATACGCAACAGCTTAATTTCTCGTAATAATCGTTTGTAAGATACACTCGAATCAACGTTTTTTTTTATTTTTTTATCCGAATCAAAGATTTTTTTTATTTTTTTGATAGCGACTTTTTCACCCGTATGAGAATCTTCACCAGCATGGACACACCCGTAACTTCCTCTGCCTATACTCTCGCCAATTTTATATTTAGACTGAAGCTCTGCGCTCCAAGTACATTGGCATTGTTCATTCGCTTGTTTGGGTGGCATTAATATAAACTCCGTAACAAGCAGCTAAGTTGCTGAATGCTACCTTCAATTTCAGCAGAAAAAGGTTGCAGCAACTTCTTTGCCGGCAATCCAAAGCAGGCGGATAATAATACAATGAAAACAAAAAATATTTTTGCGCTGAATCTAGTTTGTTGCATACCTATTCTTCCAAGTGTAATTTTTTGAATTATAACGATATTTTATAGCCAGAGACTGTATCTGCTGCATTTGTGCGAAATTGTATCACAAAATGGTATAGTTTGTACAAAAAATGATAAATCAAAGGAGGAGAGTCATTTCCAATTCAACAAATCACACAACAACTGGGTGAATTCGGTTCTTCATCAAGCGGATTTTTGTCTAAATACTCTACAATTTGCTTAGGCGTCGGTCTATCATTCGGTTTTTGCGCCCAACACCATTGAATTAGTTTCGCGGTAGATTCTGGGCACTTCTTGGGTATTGGCTCTCTATTACCAGCCACAACCCACTTCTCCAGAGGAACCATTGAGCTCTCTGCCTGATAAAATGGATCTCTCGATGAAACCATTTCCAGCATCGTGACAGCAAAACCAAACACATCCGATTGGGTGCTATATTGGCCAGACTGCCATGACTCAGGGGCTTTACACTTTGGTGTGACGATATGTTTTATTGGTATGGGTTTCGTTAAATCCACCGCACATCCAAAATCACCTAACTTAGCACTCATCACATCATCTAAAAGAATATTCTCCGTCTTAAGATCACAATGGGCCACCTGAGCAGCTTGTAAATATACCAACCCATTAGCGACTGCTTTTTGAATCTTATGTGCTGCAACACAACTCAGCGCTTTACCTCGCTGCCAGTGTTGTTCCAACAAATCTCTTAATGAGCCCTGCGGTTGGCATTCCATCACAACACCATTTGCTTTATCTGTAAATCCAAAACATTTAACGACATAAGGGGAATTCAATGTAATCAATAGGCATGCTTCTTTTCGGAACTTTGCATGAACCATTGGATCAGCAATCCCTAAAACATTGCTAGGATCTTGTGATGGATCCAACGGATACTTTACCGCAACATCACGACCGTTCCATTTTGCCGAGGAGACAACACCATAACATCCCCTGCCTAGAAATTTTTGCGAAGCAAGCTCTGCATTTGGAATAATAGGCAAATTGACGGAATTCGCTTCAGTAAGCGATAGCCCAATACGCGCATGAGATGATGAAGCAATTGAAATAGAACGCCCGCGACTCACGTAATAGTTACTCTCATAAGCTAATAAAAGCATCCATTCTATCATATTTATCATTATTTGCGCAAATTTAATTCACTAAATACGCTTCATTATGCACAGCGGTTACTTTTTAATGCGTAAGGTGAGCTACATAAGAAATGCTAAAATTTCGTTGGTCACTTTTTCAGGCTGCTCTGTTGGACTCGCGTGCGCACCAGGAATGATTTTAAAAATAGCCTGCGGTATCTGATTCGCTAGATGACAACATTGCGCTGGTGGAGTCAGCACATCATGTTCACCGGCAATGACTAGCGTTTTTGTTTTTATTTGATTTGCCCATGGTCGTGAATCAAATAATTCTATTGCGGCTAATTGGCGTTTTTTATTTTCGGTAGATTGCGGATAGGGATTACTCATCACCATCTTTTTCAGCATTTTTATATTGTCAGGCACACTCAAAAAATCACTCGATAATACCCAAGGCAATATAGCGTTAAGAATAAGATCAGCAGGAATTTTGAGTGCTTCAAGGTCCAACAAATTGGTCATTGCTATCTGTGAAACAACACTAAATTTCATGACAGAATTTAAAATAATTAAACTGTTTATTTGCTGCGGGTATTTCATTGCTATGGTCTGTGCAACAGCACCACCCATGGATTGACCTAGAATATGCGGCTTAGCAAAGCCCACCTGTTGACTGAGTTTAATGGCATCATCTGCGAGTGTTTCTATGCTAAAAGGCTTGCCTGAGTCTTGTGTTTGTCCTACAGCGCGGTTATCAAATATCAGTACTTTAAATCGTTTTGCCAGTGTTTCTAACATTCCACCCCAGACAGTATGATCACCCATAAAACCCGCGATAAGAATTAAAGGTTCACCATCCCCATACACTTCATAATATATTTCAACTTCATCAACCTTTGTCGTTGGCATAAAATCCTTTTCTTCTAATCAACAATTTTTTTCATCGCTTGATCACTCAATACAATAATTTCAATACGGCGATTCGAAGGATCTAAGCCATCTTCTTTTTTTAATAAATCCTTATCGCCAATCCCGATAATTCGCAAAATTTTATCATCGTTCATGCCATTTTTAATCAGTTCACGTCGGGTTGCATTTGCCCTATCAGCAGAAAGCTCCCAATTCGTATACCCGGTTTCCGCATGAAATTTAGCAGCATCCGTATGCCCAATAATTTCAATATTATTCGGGTATTGATTTAATTCGTTACTCAACCAACCCACAATATCTTTTGAGTATTGTTGAAAATCCGTTTTACCATTTGAAAACATGGGTTTGTTTTCTAGCTCACGTAAAACGATTTTAAGGCCATCGGCTGTGATCACAAAATTCAATAAATTTTTATATTGCTTGAGCTGTGGATTAGCATCTAAATCTTTTTCAAGCTTGGCCTTCATTGCCGTCGCTTCTTGTATTGTCTCATTAATGGCTTCTGCTTTTTCGACTTTCTCGGCTACTTTCGCCGGTTTTTCTTTAGCGGAAGCTTTATCTTTATCAATCCCATTTTTCTGACCATCATGGACAAATACTTCTTTGATTGGTTTTTTAAAATAATCGGCAAATCCTTCTCGTTGTGATTTGTTCAATAATCCTAGCAACCACATCAACAAGAAAAATGCCATCATTGCTGTCACAAAATCGGCATAAGCAATCTTCCATGCACCACCATGATGGCCACCGCCTTTAATTTTTTTAATTTTCTTAATAACGTAAGGCTCTACATGTGGGTCGCTCACACAGACTCCTTCTCAGGCGTTGCACTGGTGCCATCTTTCGCTTCAGTCGCTTTCGATGATTTTAAATCTGATAACATTAATTCTAATTCTTGGCTAGTGGGACGATCGGAAGAATACAATAACTTTCGTGAGAATTCGACGGCAATACTCGGTGCCAAGTTATGCACGGAAGCTAACAAAACCACCTTGATGGATTGCAAAACGGTGATAGTGGCACTCAGCTGATTTTCAAGTGTCGCGGCTATCGGCGCAATAAAACCATAACCAATCAAAATCCCTAAAAATGTACCCACCAATGCTTTTGCAACGTGACCGCCCAATTCGTCGGGAGGACCACCAATCATACCCATCGTAATCACCACACCCATGACGGCAGCCACAATACCAAACGCGGGCATGCTATCGGCAACCTTGGTAATAGCTTGAATGGGTAAATCAGCTTCACTTTCAAATGTCTCTATATCTTGATCAATTAATTCATCTAACTGATTCAAGCTGACACGACCGGTGATGATCAAGCGAAGATGGTCACATAAAAACTCCATGACGGTACTATCTGTAACAACCAACGGGTATTTTTTAAATAGTTCGCTATTTTTATAATCTTCCACATCCGCTTCTATCGCTAAAATACCATCTTTTTTAATTTTTGTGGTTAACTCAAAAAACATAGACAATAATTCGATATTATATTTTTTCGAGCCGCCGCTTTTTTTCACAATGGAAGCGATTGCCTTCATCGTAGCGCGAATGACTTTCGTACTGTTCGACACAATGAAGGCGCCGACTGCAGCGCCAACAATAATTAAAAATTCATAAGGCTGAAATAACGCTAACATGTGGCCGCCTGACATGGCATAACCACCAAAAACCGAGAAAATGACAATCAAGTAGCCGAGAATAACTTTCATTCAAGTACCCAGCCTTGTTGATAGTAGATTAACTTGCTATGAAACAACCTCGACTCTTCCTGAACCAATGACAACTGCATCCAGCATTTTTTTTGAAGATGGATTATATGCCTTTATCATATCATGTAATCCGCCGTCTGAACGAGCGACTCCTTTCATCATCACCGTAATTGAATTGTTTTTTGCTGTGAGATCAATTACTTCATTACGATGAACTAACGTTGGCTGTTGAATATTTCTTTTTGTTAATACCATTCCAGCACTAATGGATTGATTGCTCATTTGACCGACAACCATTGTCTTTTCAGTAAAAAATCCACTATACAAATGACTTTTGTCGGTAGAAGAGATATCAACATCATCCTCGTTAATCACCTGATGTGAAATAATATTATGTTTCGCAACAACCACTTTCGTTAAAATACTGATATTCACTGGCACTAAAATTTTCCAGGCAACTGGCGAACCACAGCTGAGTTCGACAGCATTAAAATGATCTCTATTCGTCCCCTCAGGAAAATCCATTGTAATTGCATTAGCGCATGTTACTAGCGTTTTGTTTAGCTCAGACTGAGGCACTGTTATTTCTAAGGCTTCGCCTTGATCTAAAACAACATTCTTGGTAGTAAATCCTTTTGCTAACGCAGTCAGCGATTCAAGCGATTCATACTGCCCTGCTATTGCAGTACTACTTAAAAAAGATATTGTTACTATCACCCCTATTTTTCGAATAAACATGCTATATTCCTTTTATTTTACAGTTCCTTTACAATCATACACACCGGGTGTTACTTGTTGTTGCATAATAAAACGATCATGCATTAATTTGAGTTGATGTAAATTTGCAAATATCACTTGGCTATTCGTCATGATGTATTGATAGCATTTATTAATCTCATCGCGTAATTGATTCACCAGCGTTTGATCGCCGCCTTGCTGCTGCAGTTGCTGCTTTTGCAACTGAAAATTTTCCATGAGGCTTTGTAGCTCAAACAATAATTCCGTTTTTTTTTGATTACTCCCTGTCATTTTACTGATTGTATTTTTTCTCAGATAATCTTGATCAGTCTGTAAAAATACTTGGATTTTTTCACAACAAGCTAGCATCTGCTGTAAAACGGGAATAATAGTTTTTGTCATAATCAATGTCCCATGACAATTAAACCATGATCTAATAATTTTTCAGATAAAGCATCTACATTCACTTTATACTGACCTGATTGAATCAAATTCTTGACCGCTTGCACTCGCACTTCATCTGAGTTGGCGAATTCAGTCGACCCCAACAAGGATGTTAATTCTTGTAAATGATTTTTGACTGAAACACCCTCTTTGGGAGCCATGTCTGATTGCACGTGGGTATCCGCTTTAGCTGGCTTGCCACCGGAGGATTTCGTCATCCCTAACTTGTCAAATTTAATGTCATCGATCATACCCACCTCCACAGAGACTTATCGTAATTAATTGAATTTATACATCTTTTCACTGCATAACCTTTAAAATCAATCCGCTACACTCTTTTTATCGACAACTTTTTTAAAAACTTAAGTCCCCTTGTTTCAATCGATTAATCGCAGATTGAAAGGTGCGACTTGAATAAACAGATAAAATTTTATTTGCATAGTTTGAATCAGTTGCATATCCCGCATCCTGAAGTGCACTCACGAAACCTTCTGGATTATTACCGTGACGCAAAGCATCTTGATAGCGACTATTCTGTTTTAAAAAACTAACGTAATCCATAAAACTTTCTTCGTAAGATTGATAACTACGGAATTGGGATTTTTCTTTTACTAATATATGATTTCTTTCTTCTAAACTACTGACTGTCACGGTTTTATTTTTCCAACTAGTGTCTGCTTTAATATTAAATACATTATAAGATGATTCATGTGTACCATTTGCAATAACACTTTTACCCCAATTGGTTTCCAAGACAACTTGTGCTACCAATATTTCAGGGCTCAATCCCAACGCTGATGCCGCCTTTTGTGCGAACGGCCAAATCTTCTGAAGAAATGTCGTGGGTGTGGTTGCTTCTGTCGTCTTCTCAGACTTGGTTTTTGGCACGGGTATCGACGATTGAGGCATGACAGGCTGTTGAATAGTCACTTGAGATTCGGTTGCATTAACAGCAACCGGTATTGCCGCAGGAGTAGAAGCATAATCTTCATGCGACTTGCTCATTTGATCAATATTTTTTTCTACAATATCGGCAAAACCAGTGCCTGAACTCGACATCACCAATGAAAGCTGCTTATCAAACATATCTTGATACAAATCCATTTGATCGCCGCCAAACATACTATCTTTTGAGAATGCTTTATTAGCATCACGCATACTGTGCATCACCATTTGCATCAGGATTGCTTCAAACTGCAATGACACTTCTTTTTTAGCGGCAGCCGAATCCGGGTTATGCTGCAATTGCTGCAGCCCCTGGAAATCAGTATAGATTCTTGTGTTATAAGGAGTAGATTCCATGAATTACTTATCCTTAAATCACTTCTAAATCAGCATGTAAAGCACCCGCTGCATTAATTGCTTCAAGAATAGCAATTAAGTCTCCAGGTGCTGCACCCACACGATTGATTGCTTCAACCAAATCATTTAATGACGGGCCTGGTGCAAAAACAAATGTTCGACTAGCTTGTGCATTCACATTAATATCGGAAGCGGTTCCTTTTACGGTTTGCCCGCCGGAGAAAGGCTGCGGCTGACTAACATACGGCCTCTCCGTAATAATCACGGATAAATTACCATGCGTCACAGCAACAGGCGAAATTGTGACATTATGACCAATCACAATCGTACCTGTTCGAGAATTCACAATCACACGTGCGCCCACTTCAGCTGGATCAAGTTGAATATTTTCGATGCGAGAAATAAGCGGTACGTAACGACTTTTTTCAGCTTGTTCATCATAGTCAGACTCTGGTGATTCAATTTCACCTTTATAACCAGCACTTTCTCTCCAGGCTGCATGTGCATTTTTAATATTAACTTTGACAGCACTGGCATCCAGTGCGGATGCAACTTTATGGCCGAATTCATGATTAATAACTTGTTCAATCCGTTCTGCCGTAGTGAAATCAGGCTGCTTTAACTCAAATGTAATATATCCTTCTTTTGCATAGGGCATATCAACTTCTTTTTCAACGGTCGCGCCATTAGCAATGGAGCCGCTATTGGTAACATTTACCATCACTTTTGAGCCATCTGCTCCCTGCGCACCAAAACCAGAAATAACAATACTACCCTGTGCAACAGCATATACTTTACCGTCAGCACCTTTTAGCTCTGTCATTAATAAACTACCGCCTCGTAAACTGGTTGCATTGCCGAGTGACGAGATAGTGACATCAATTTTTTGACCTATGCGACTAAAGGGTGGCAATGTAGCGCTGATTGCGACGGCAGCGACATTCTTTAGCTGCGCGCTTTTCCCTTGAATATTAATACCAAATTCAAGCAGCATATTTTGAAACGTTTGATCCGTGAATGGCGCTTGATTGGTTTTATCACCGGTACCATCTAAACCCACAACTAATCCATACCCAACCAATTGGTTATCACGCACACCAGCTAATGCAGTAATGTCCTTAATTCGCGCAGAATTTGCATCAGGCGCCAATAAAATAGACACTACAACTGATAAACATCCCAAAAAAGTGCGCTTTAGCATAAAAAAGCCTTAAATAATCGATATTATTTAATATTATTAATGCAAATTTCATGCCAATTCGAGGTCTTTTTGCCGTAAATAAGATGGTAATATATGCATAGCCTCACGATACTTGGCAACGGTACGCCTAGCCACGCAAATACCCTGCTCTTTTAAGAGTCGGGTAATATCCAAATCACTTAATACATGTCCATTTGTTTCACTTTCCAATAGTTGCTTGATTTTTTCTTTCACGGCAATCGCAGAACACTGCCCGCCTTCCTCCATCATGACATAACTGGGGAAGAAATATTTCAATTCAAACACGCCTCTGGGTGTCGCCATATATTTTCCTGACGTAATACGCGACACAGTGGATTCATGAACATTCAACGCTTCTGCCACTTCGGCGATATTCATTGGTTTCATGCCTGCTTGGCCCATCTCGAAAAAATCTTTTTGTGCCTGAACGATGTAGCGCCCGACTGCTAATAATGCGCTATTGCGCCGCTCCAACCCTTTCAATAAAAATCGCGCCTCTTCTAACTGTTCTTTTAAAGAATGAAATTTCGCTTGTCGGCCATGTTGTTTAATTAAATTTTGATAATACGTATTTAATTTAACATTGGTTAACAAACTTTCTTTCAAAGAAACAACCCATTCGTCTTTCTCTTTTTCTACGTATAATTCTGGCTCAGCCATTAAATGACGATCATCTGCATACAGTCTGCCGGGATTGGGGTTTAAACCGCGAATCAAACTAATTGCTTCTGAAAATTGCTCGGAAGAAACATGTAATATTTTAATTAATTTTTTTGTATCATGCGCTGCAATCAAATCTAAATGTTTCATCACAATTTCATGTGCTATTTTCCATATTGCATCTTGATCTGAATAATTTTCTAATTGAATTAATAAACATTCACGCAAATCCCGAGCAGCAACTCCACAAGGATCAAAGGCTTGTATTTTTTTAAGAACTTGAAAAAAAATTTCTATATCAAATTTGGATAGCTCATGCGATGTCTTGTGAATATCTTCCAATGACATCGTTAAAAAACCATTATCATCGATTGAGTCTATAATAGCTTCTGCTATCACCTGTTGCACAGGATCAAAATGTGACGAATAAGACTGCTCCAATAAATTTGAGCGCAAACTAATAGGAATCGCATAATTCTCGAGAACCCCATCATCGCGTTTTGGAAAAGAGCTAGACGGTCCTGATACTTCTGCAGAATAAAGTTGCTTATCTTGATTTTTTTTAACTGATTGATCAATATCGTCAAACTCAAGTAATGGATTATCATCGATTGATTGCTTAACTAGTTGTGTTAACTCGAGAGTACTGTACTGCAACAACGAAATGGCTTGCCTTAATTGCAAGTTCATTGAGAGCCGTTGATCTGTTTTGAGTGAAACTAGTATTTTCATACTCATAGTCAGCCCAACCTCATACGCGAAAACTCGTTATTAAACTCGTCACAATCAAGCTCCAACCATCCACCAAAACAAAAAATAAAATCTTAAATGGAAGAGAAATTACCATAGGAGATAGCATCATCATCCCCATGGACATCAAAATACTCGATACAACAATATCAATGATAAGAAATGGTAATAAAATTAAAAACCCAATTTCAAATGCGGTCTTAAGCTCACTCGTAATAAATGCAGGCATCAAAACTAATATTGAAATATTGTTATAATTTTCAAGTGAAGATTTAGATAACTTAGCAAACAATTTTAAATCACTTTTTCTTGTTTGCTTTAACATAAATTCTTTTAACGCATCTGTTGCTGAAAACAGAGCCTGTTGTTCTGTTGCTTTGTTATCCATATACGGCTGCAAACCAACCGCATTCATTTTATCCAAGACAGGCATCATAACAAATAAGGTCATAATCAGTGATAAACCAATAATAATCTGATTACTAGGCACATTGGGAATACCAATACCCTGACGCAAAATGGCTAACACCACAACGATTCTGGTAAAAGCTGACATGGTAATTAACAGTGCTGGCAAAACAGCTAACAAGGTCATGACAGCAATAATCTTCAGACTTAAACTATATGAAACTGCGCCATGCGCCTGCTGTGAAAATAAAACGGGGATAGAATGCGCATCAGCCCATGCCAGCTGAAAAGGCACCAGACTGAGAATAAAAAATAAAATTATCTGCAATCCATAATCATTTATTTTCATGATGATTTTCAGCCAAATTTGCACGAGCAAGATTAATTTTATTTAGAAAAGAATCCCGATCCTTTGCTTCGATATTTTCAGAAGCAGCTAACGCTGGCGAATGATGAAATACATGCAGTGTTCCGATGTGAGAAGGCGTCACGCCAATGAGTAGTTGCGTTTTATTCACCTCAATCAACATTAATTTTTCTTTTACTCCTACGGGAGAAACCTGCAGAATTTTTACAAGTGGATTCTTAGCATTAGCATGCGGATGCATTTTTTTTAAAAAGATAAATAGAACCCACAAACAAGCCATTACTGCAATCAGACTAATGACGCCATGCAAATAATCACTTGTCATTAAATTCAGCTCCTTTTCCATCAGGAGTCGACATTAATCTCACACAATATTTACCGTTTGCGGTAATAATATTACCAATCGAAATTAACTTACCATTTGCATAAACATCAACGGGATCACCCGCAAGCTTATCAAGCTCTAACACTGAGCCTTTTGTTAAATTCAACAAGTCACGAATTTTTAGTTTTGCTCTACCAATTTCGATCGTAATAGTCACAACAACATCATTCAAGATATCCATTCTACCTTGACTAAATAAAGCATCTTTTAAATCCACCCCGGGATGAGAATCCACATTACTTAATGTATTTTGTGTTTCTTGTTTGTCTGCACTTGAATTAGGTGACACTTGGTCTTCTGGTGTTGACATATCAAGATCCTTATTTGAATTATTTTGACTTCCCCCATCGCGGGTGCCCGCGGCACGCCGCGGGAAATAAATTTATATCTCCCGTTCAATTTCAACTACACGAGTATCATTTAATTGACCAGCATTCCCTCTAAATATTTTAATATTATTTAAATCCACATACACACTACGGGGATCTGAAATAGGCAGCAGCGCATCCTTTTTCATTTCTAGAAACTCTTTCAAGCTAATTTTAATATTCGGTAACGTAATAGATACCGTAACAAGAGAGTCAACGACTTGTGATTCAATAGCAGATCGCCAAAAATTTTTCGTATTTGGTAATACGACTTCTTCAGTTCTTGGAATAACTTCACAAAAAAATCTTTCATCAACCATAAAATTAATTGCTGATTCAAATGATCCAATCGTGACGTCCATATCCATACAATACAATCTGTCTTCTTCAACTTTAGTAATTAAATTTGGCAATCTAATCAACTTAAAAATCTCATATGAAATCTTAGTATATTCCTGACAAGCCAAAACAAAGCTGTCCAAAACTAATTTACCAATTTTTTCAGCAATGGCTAAACTGATTTTTCCGGGATTTTCGCTAACAGGGTCATTCTCGTTGACTTGGCCACCAAACAGAACATTCACAATTTGGTGTAAAAACGCGAGATCAAAGACAATCATGCAATAATGATTGGTCGGTAATATTTTAGCTATAATATAAATTCTTTTTTCAAGTTTATCCTGCAAAGCATCAGTTTGCGTGAGCACTTCGGCTTTTTTTAAATTAAAAATCATTTTCCTGCGAGTAAAATTACTAAATTGATTGCGACATTCAATCCAAGTTAAATCCGTAATATTTCCCAGAATTTTAGCTGAGAAATTTTTACCCTTCGGATTGCTCAGCACAGAATTGCTGCCGATTAATTGCGTCAAATCAATTTTATCGTCTTTTGCTGCTTTTAGAATCTCATCTACTTCATCTGGAGATAAAATTTTAGAATCATTCATAATGACATCCTATGTCTACATGACTAACTTCTAAGTTGCATCATTTTTTCCAATACATCTTGCATTTTCATGTAACTTTCTTGAGTTGCTTGTAATATCAGTGATTGCTGCGCTAAAGCAGAAACGGCAGCATTCATATCTGCATTTTCTAGCTTACCCAACGCAATTTCTTCATTGTTAATATTAACTTTACTAGAGTCTTGCAGGTCATAGATAGTGGCTGCTTGCGTCCCTATCTCAGCCTGGCGCTGAGTAAATTGATTCAACACCTGCGAAAAAGCGGCACTTGTTTGTGACATCAGTTGATTGTAATTACCCTGATTCGTCACCGGTGTTTTCAATACATTAATTGCACCTTGTAGCAAATCAAACACATTGTGAGACGTGCTAGGCTGAATTTGAAAAGAATCACCCGCAACCGGCTGCCCTTGCACAGTAAGAGAAACACCGTTAAAACTGATTCCCATACCTGACGTCACTACCGGCGCATTTTGTGGTGTGGTAGCAGGCGGCGCAGGAATGATCTGCCCTGTATTCACCCCGGTTACTTGATACGCTAATTCGCCATTGCTATTAGTAACAAATTGGATACTGTACTGGTCTGACACATAATTAGCTGTATTAACGGTTCCTGGTGACAAAAAAGCCGATCCTTGATTACTCGAAGGCGCGGTAATTGAGAATGTACCATTGCCACTATAAATACGATCAAATATCTTATTCCCTGCTTCACCATACAACATATCCATATTGGGCGATACGTTAATCATCAGAGGAGAGGAACTACCTTGATATTGATAACTACCATTCACTTGTTGGTAAGCCGGCACAGTGGCATTGATTCCTGAATAAACATATTGACCATCCGCATCTTGCGTATTGGCAAGATGAAATAAATTATTTAACTTGCCTTGTAGCTGCTCCGCAAGTGCCTTACGATCTGCATCACCTAACGTTCCATTCTGGGCTTTCTTTAGTAAAATTTCTACATCCCCTCCTAAACTGGTCAGGCCTTGCATGGATGTTTCCAATAAACTTGCTCTATTTTGCGCAACATGGACATTATCGCCATAACTTTGTAAAAGATTCAGGTAATCCTCATGAGACTTAATTTGAAAAGCTAACGATGGGTCATCAGAAGAATCCATTAACTTCTTACCGGTAGACACTTGATATTCCAGGCGCGACATTTGATCGAACCCCTTTGAAATCATTGACGCATTCCGCTGAAATTGATCATAAGTAGGGATACGCACAGTTACCTCCTAGTCGCTTCCATTATTGTATCAAAAACTGAACGTGCTGTTGCAAGAATTTGTGCGCTGGCCTGATAATATTGTTGATACTCACTCAAGCTCATCGTTTCTTCTTCAAGACTAACACCCGATATGGCATCACGGCGTACTTGAGCCTGCTGTTGAATAATGCTGGCTGCATCATAGTCTGATTTGGCTTTGCTGGTTTCCATCGCAATATTATTCGATACAAAACTATAAGCTTGATTAAACGACAAAGACCCCTGGCTCAGCGCCCCCGCTTGATACAGCTTGGCAAGTGCAAGACCATTCCTGTTATCCGTGGTATTGGTATTATAACCAATAGCAAAACTATCACCTGCTTGATTGTCACCCGTAATGGATACCCGATAACCAGGATCATAACCACCCGGCGTCGGAAAAACAGTAGCGCCGGTTGCCGGATTATACGTAATCGATCCCTCGATTACCTGGCCAGTACTGGCATTGACTAATTGATAAGTTGTTGCATTAACAAAAAGAATATTCACGGGCGGATTTAATGCCTTGGGTGTTGAAAACGCTGTATTTGTTGTATCCGTCACGCCTGTTACTTTAATAACACCTGTACTGCCTGGTGCTTGATTGGATGCGGATGCCATCACAGGCCAACCCAATGCAAGCAGAGAAGGGTCATGGCTAGCTAAATTAAAATTACTGGTTCCGCCACTTGTCGGCGAAATAACAAACGAATCACCTGATGCGTACGTTGCATTATTTACCGTAATAGAAAATCCATCCACAGTAATCGCTTGCGGAAAAGAAAGTAACGTTCCTGAGCTCACGACAGTCTGATCTGATAATCGTGTGAGCACATAGGAATTAGCAGCGCCCATAGATAATTGATAATCACTTGTCGTCAACTGATTCATATCAGTAATATTCACCGTCATACTACTGGTGCCGGTGTTGTTCAGATTCGTCACGACTCTGTCAGCAATAGCCGTCGCGCTATTGATATCAGAAAAAATATTTCCGCCTAAATTACCATTCGCATCCATACCTAATTTATTTTGTTGATTAAACGACTGCGCTATCCCCATTGCTAATCGATTAACACCACGCAATGTCACATCCAATACATTGGTTTGAAAACTCGTCAAACCTTTCAACTCGCCAGCTTGAATGAAATCCATAATAGACGAAGTCGTTGGGCCATCTTGCGCGCCCACTAATAACTCTTGCGGATTCGCAGGATTGGGTATTGTGACCACTGGCTTAATTTGATTACCAGCAAGCAAATACATGCCGTTGCTTAAACTAACCGTTACCGCTCCCTTTTCATCACACTGAGGAACAAAATTAAAATATTTCGACAACTGCGCCAACAAACTATCACGCTTGTCTAATAAATCAGGGTTATTACTATTGAGTGGTTGTGCTAAATTATTATTAATATTTTGCAAATCTTGCAACGTATGATTCACTTGCCCAACATCGACCGTTAGTTGCTGCGAAGTAGTTTGCTTAGCTTGATTGAGTTGCGAGCTCAAATTCTGAAATTGACTAACAAGATCATTTAATTGCCCTAGATACAAGCCACGATTTTCGATAGAAACTTGCGTATTTAATTTTTCTAATGCGCTCAACGAATCCGTTAAGGATTTCCCAATACCGGAGTCTGCTTTATCAAACGTAGGCAACAAATTTTTCAGTTGTGATAAATACACATCAATCCCGGCAACGTTGCTAGTACCAACGCGAGCGGACTGATTAGCAACATCATCCGCCATACGCCTGACGTCACCCACGCTCACACCATTATTAAAGGGGTTGGCGACAAAATTCACCATGCGACGACTATAGAAAGGTGTACTTGCATTCGCTAAATTCTGACTGGTCAGCGTCAAAGCACTCTGAAAAGCCATTAAACTATTAATGCCAATATTTGAAATAGTACTCACTGTTACCTCCCCCAAAAAACTAAAATGGGAAAAATTTGGTAAAGAGCTGCGTCAGTATACCACCACGAGCAGAGTTCCCTACTTGGCCACTGCCACTGTAACTAATGCGAGCATCTGCAATACGTTGTGATGAAATAAGATTATTGGGCTCAATATCTTCTTGTCGAATAATACCGGCTAAACGTATGTACTCTCGACCTTGATTGATCGTGATCCATGATTCACCGCTGACAATCATATTGCCATTAGACAATACCCGCGTCACGGTCACTGAAATCGTACCATGCAATTTGTTATTTTGATTTGTCTGTCCTTTACCATCAAATTGCTGGTCAGAACCCACATTATTAATTAATTTACTGAATGCCGCGCCAAGTATAATCGGCTTAGTTGTACCACTACTATCGACACCCGTACCCGCATTGGTATTATCCGATGTGGTTTTATTAGTTTTCATTTTCGCTTCTTTTTGTCCTTCCGTGGATTCCTCAAGGCGCACTGTTAAAATGTCACCGACTCGACCTGCTTTATGATCTTCATACAATGACAACTGATAACCTGCTTGATAAATCGTACCATTTGATTTAGGTGGTGCCGGATTATCAATCGGAAAAGCAGGCGGTAGTACAGTTTCATCATGCAAATCCATGGTATCCAGCATATGACTACAACCACACATGCTTGCGGTTATCCATAACATGAAAAACATTTTAATTGTATTATTCATGCAATCACTTCCATGCTACAAACAAAAATTAGGTTGTGCGATTGAGATTTTCCATCATACTGTCAACCGCGGACACTGCTTTTGATGTCACCTCAAAAGCACGCTGTGCTTCAATCAAACTCACCATCTCCTCGACAACATTCACGTTAGATCCTTCTAAAGCATTTTGATGCGTTGAACCATAACCTTGACTACCTGGATTACCTAATGTTTCGGTCCCACTGGATGCGGTTGCGACATACATATTTTCACCGATGGGTTGCAATCCATCTGGATTAATAAAATCGGCTAACTGTAATTGACCCAATTGTTGCGAAGTAGCAGAACCTGCGGTTGTTGCAGAAACGATACCATCTTGGCTGATACTTAAATTTGAAAATTGACTTGGCAATGTTATCGGTGGTTGCACAATATAACCATTGGGAAGTGTCAATTGTCCTTGCTCATTCATTTGTAATGATCCAGCGCGTGTATAAGCCATACCAGCGCCATTGGGCATTTGAACTTGAATAAATCCTCGCCCTTGAATGGCAATATCGAGTGGTCTATTGGTTTGAACAATGGATCCATCCGTGTAAATTTTTGAGTTACCCACTAATTTCGTACCCGTACCCATGACAACACCGTTTGGCCCTGTTGTTTCGCCTGAGGTGGGTGAGCCGGGTTGTTTAATAACAGAGTAAGGTAAATCTTGAAACTCTGCCCGACTCTTTTTAAAAGCAGTCGTGCTCGCATTCGCTAAATTATTACTGATAATTTCTAAATTTTCATGCTGCGCTTCTAAACCTGATTTTGCAATCGACAATGCTAAATCCATGATACCTCTCCTCTTATGCCGGTAGTTGTAATATTTCGTTTGCTTTCGTTGCATTCTCTTGCATAGTTTTCATGAGATTGGAATCCATATCAAATTGTCGCGACAACTCAATTAAGCTGGTAAGTGCCTCAACCGCATTCACATTACTACTCTCCAATGCGCCTGGCGTGATGCGAACACTATCATCCAGATTGGCAGTCGCACCATTTGGCAAATAAAATAAACCGTCTTCACCTTTACCTAACTTAGCGATGTCTGGATTGGTGAATTTAATTTTATTAGTGATGACCGGATTCGGATCGCCTTTAAATTTGATAGAAACAGAGCCATCGGTAGCAATGCTCAGACGCTCCGCACTCTCAGGAATACTAATCACACCACTCGAACCTAACACCAAATGACCACCAGCAGTTTTCAACAGGCCATCTTGTATTTGTAAATTACCATCGCGCGTATACCCTTCTTTGCCAATCTTATTTTGCACGGCGATGAAGCCTTTCCCTGCAACGGCAATATCCAAGTCACGCTCTGTTTTGATCACGGGTCCCTGAGAAAAATCTGAATAACTGGCGCCATGAACACCGTATGTTCGACTTTCTTTCTCAGTCTCTGCTAATTGAAAAGGGACTTGCGTTTCATAGTCTGCACGAAACCCTGTTTTGGTGACATTCGCCAAATTATTAGTAACAATTTCTAATTGGTGCATGGATTCTTTTGCTGCACTCGTCCCTAGAAAAAGCGCTTTATCTACCATAACGCAATTCTCCTGTTAACACGTGCATCCCTGCAAAAAATATCCTACATCATCTTACAGTTTCGTAACGGTTTGCATCACTTGTGTAAACACTTGCTCTACCTGTGCATTCGCTTGAAAGGTGTTTTGAGCACTAATCAGATTCACTAATTCTGCCGATAAATCCACATTAGAGCTTTCCAAAAAGCCTTGCTGAATGTTACTTAAGCTATTTGAGGGTGTTACACTTGGCGAACCTGCCGCTGTGGTAGCTGCCCAGGTTGCGCCGCCCAAATTTTGTAAATTTTGTGGTGACTGAAAATTAGCTACCGCAATCTGACCTACTAACACTGCCGGGCCACTACTGTAATTGGCACTGAGCATACCGTTGTTATCCACGGCATAACCGATGAATTGCCCTGCTGGGTAGCCGTCCGCTGTAACGGATGAGATACTATTACCACTACCCGTCTGTGTCGATCCCGCTAAACTCACTGAAAAATTTAAAGCAGCTGCACCCGTACTAGGCGTATAACTAAAACCACTTAACCCAGTTGTACTTAACAACTGCCCAGTATCAGAGAATGTAGCGGTTCCCGGTGTAGCTGCATTCTGAACGCTGCCGTTAACAGCCGTATAGACTGACCATGCATTCGTTCCTGTTTTAACATAATATAAATCTAAGCTATTGGAGTTACCTAAACTATCATAGAGCGTAGAATGTGTAGTGAAATTATATGAAGTGTTATCTGTTGCGCTAAAAGGTGTTGTGGTTGGAGCAGTACTACCTGAATTGAGATTCAAGCCTTGTGCTGTCACAGTTGCACTTGCTTTAGCCGGCTGGGTTGCCGTATTCACAACGAGATCAGCCGGGGCACTGCCCGATGGAATAAGACCATTTACAGCCAGAAATCCTTGCAAGCGCTGCGTGCCTGACATAAAGGTCCCGGTTTGTTTATCAAAGGTCAAGTGACCCGATCTCGAATAAACAGCTTGGCCGGATGTCTGATTATGCAGGATAAAAAATCCATTCCCAGAAATACTAAAATCACTCGGTGCAGTTGTCTGAATGGCACCACCCGGTTGAAAATTTTGTTGCACACCACTAAGCTGCACACCTAAACCAATTTGTGAACCCGATGCATTACTGCCTGATGGCACAATATCAGAAAAAGTTGCACTTGATTTTTTAAATCCCAATGTTTGTGCATTCGCGATATTGTTACTAATCGTTTCCATATTTGACATCGCCGCTTGCATACCTGTTGTTGCAATATTTCCTATATCCATGATCAGCTCCCCCTTATAATATTTTAATAATGTCGCCCATGTCAGTTCCACCTAAACCATCTACATTTAGGATAATGCCACCTGTTTTTTGATTTAACGCAACGCTATTTACTTTGAAAGAACCTGCTGTCTTTATATTCACGTCATGATTATTAATGGTGGCGGTGGCAGACATAGAATAAAAATTGGGATCGCACTGTTTACCATCATCGCCAACCCCATCCCATTTAAAATCAACCAAGCCGCCGGATGCAGCAGCGCCACAATTAATTGTTTTGACTACATTGCCAGATGCATCTTTAATAGCAACTTTTACACTCGTAGCTGCTTGCGGCACCATGGCTGAACCACTTAATCCTTCATCTTTTACCAGCGGCGCTGATGCGCTAGGAATTTCAACATGCTTACCAATTAATTGGGTCGATTCCAGCACTTGGCTATTAGCAAGAGACATATTCACATTTTGTGATAAATCCGCTAATGATTTTTGCATCTCATTGGATGACTTGATTGAACCAATGGCAGCCATTTGTTGCAAAATAGCACTGCTATCCGCTGGATGTGCTGGATTTTGATTTTTCATTTGCGCTAAAAATAATTTCATAAAATCATCCGGCGATAATTCATTCTTAGGCGTCCGTACAGCACCAGAGGCATCAACGTTACCCGCTAATGGTGAAACTGGATTCACATTTGACATAATTAACCTCGCTCTTTAATAACATCTAATGATTTCACCAATAATTCTTTGGTCGTATTCATCATTTGCACATTGGCTTCATACGCTTTGGATGCATCAATCATGTTAGTCATTTCCTCGATCGAATTAACATCCG
>Ga0206815_1017_pt1 | contig 57493 bp, 52 predicted proteins | sample Alteio_BWOrgCont_91_FD_152864 | JGI IMG/M metagenome (GOLD analysis project Ga0206815, IMG submission 152864) | Enriched cells from forest soil in Barre Woods Harvard Forest LTER site, Petersham, Massachusetts, United States -... | ecosystem: Environmental > Terrestrial > Soil > Temperate forest >...
CGCGGCAGTTCGGGCGGTTCTTACCAGCAATTGCAGATCGCAGACAACTATCCAGGTCTATTGGATGGAATCGTGCCCGGCGCCACTTTTCCCGATGTGAACACAACTTCGCAATACCTCAGCGACGCGAAGGTCCTGGCGAACTACTTCAACAAAGTTGGAGATGCGCTGACTGAAGAGCAGAAGCGAGCCATCGCGGGAGTGGCGCAGTCCAAAAATCTGCCGGAAGCATCGATTGAATCCGGACGCATCGATCCCACAGCTTATTGCCCCAGACAAGTGGCGCCGAACCTGCGTTACGATCCGGTGAAGAACCACTCCGGGGTGCGCTGCGATGTCTACGATCATGCAGTTAACGTGTACGGCCGCGATCCGGCGACTGGTTTCGCGCGACGCCCGATTGACAATACCGGAGTGCAGTACGGTTTAATGGCCCTCAACGCGGGAAAGATCACCACCGCGCAGTTCCTGGATTTGAATCAAAATATTGGCGGCTTGGATAACGATGCCAACATCGTGCCGGGTCGCACGGTTGCCGACCCGATGGCCTTGCGCGCTGCGTATCGAACCGGCCGGGTCACCAATGGCGGCGCGGGTCTGGCACAGGTGCCGATCATTGATCTTCGCACATTGGTTCCCGGCGGAGACTTGGCTCCGAATGGTGACCACCATCTGAAGTATTTCTCGTTCGCGTTGCGCGAACGGCTGAAGAGGAACGGCACACTCGCCAATGAAGTTCTTCTGGTGGGTAGTGCGGAAACATCGGCCCGCGTCGCCGGATACGCCCTCACCAAAATGGACGAGTGGCTGACCAATCTCGCGAAGGATACTTCCGGCGATGCCGTCATGAACAGGATTGCGCGCGCCAAGCCCGCCGACTTGCAGGATTCCTGCTACAAGCATGACGGCGAGCGCATTGTCGAACCGCAAACATTTTCAGGCGGCCAGTGCAATTCGCTCTACCCGGCATTTCCGCCGCCCCGCATGGCCGCTGGCGGACCGCTAACCAACGATGTTCTCAAGTGCCAACTGAAGCCGATCGATTCCAACGACTATAAGGTCACCTTCACCGGCACCGAAAAGGAACAATTGTCAAAAATCTTTTCCAGTGGCGTATGTGACTGGAGCAAGCCCGGGGTCGAACAGCAACCGCCCGAGACCTGGCTTTCCTACTAGGCGAACTTCGCGGCCGAAATTTTTCATCAGCGATTCGGGAAAATGGTTTTATAATCGGGGCTCGACATTCTTGTCGAGAAGGAGGTGATCCTTGAGGTACGGGAAACTTTGATTGATCTGTACGGAGAGGCGCTTGTGATTTTGCCGGGCGCCTCTCTTTTTTTGTCCCGACAATAGGAAAACAGACTCCGGTTCCTTCATTTCTGAAGGAGACAAAAATGTCCACCAAGACGTTGTTCCTGGTTGCCCTGTTGCTGCTGGCCGCGGGCGCCACAAGAGCCCAGGCTGGTGCGACCGCCCTCCCGTGGAGTGCATGGCAGCCGGCAAGGACTCCCGATGGCGCACCACTTTCTACTGTCCAATACCGCTGGCGGTCCATCGCGCCGTGCACGCCCCCGGACTGTCAATTAACCGTGCAGTTTCGCAACACCAGCAATGCTCCGGCGCAATTCCACTACTCGATCCATTTCGATACTTCTGCTTCGCAGTCTAAAAATACGGCCAAGCCAATCACAGGAGACGCGTCGCTTGAGGCGTCGGGTAAAGCTTCGGGCGGCTCGCTGAGCGGCACTGCGGGCGCCGGTGATACGACCGCCAGCCGGGTCGTCACGGGAACGAGGATTACTAGTGTGGTCGTCGAAATGAAAGACGAGTCGTCCAGATCGTACACGTGGGGGCCGTATCAATATTCTCTCCTGTTCACCGGCGAGATCTTGACCCCCGATGCGACATTGAATTCGTCAGAAAGCCTGGTCTTCTCAAAAGGAGTCTTAACGATCACCGTGAAGAGAGGCGGCGGAGGCGTGGACCCATCAAGGACCTCCGGGTTCGGATCGTATACCCAGATGTGCACGCCGCTTGCGGTCCATTCCAATGGAGCCAAGACGGACGACGGCACCGGAGAGAGTTACATTCCATACCCGTTGTGGCAGGAAGACTTGATGTGTGAAGAGGGGCCCGCCGCCACAATCTTGTTCCTCAAAGAAAAAGATGCCGCGTCATTCGAACAGGTTATCAACCGCGCAAAAAAGCGGTAGGTGGCTCGCGACTCCCAGGTTGGCTGCTCGGAATGTGGTCGCAAGTAAGTCGGGTTTGGCTGAATCCTGAGAGTATGAGTACGATCTTCCTGATGATGGGCAAAAATACCAAACGTATCTTCAATGTTGGTCGCCATACCCTTGTTACCCGATTGACTCCTGCGTCGATGTGCCAAAAGCTAGGACGGGAGGGAGAGCAATGACTAAAAAAAGAGGGACTCGAACTATCCGCTCAATCGCCTTAGTGATGGCCGCTTTGGCTTCAATCGCCATGTTTGCAGGGGGTTGCAACACTGTCCAGTCGCCCAATCGCCAAGTCAGCGATCTGCAAATCACAACACAAGTAAAGGCGAAGCTCGCTCCGGATGTTCGTGCCTCCAGCTTAACGAATATCGATGTGAATACAACCAACGGTGTCGTGACACTCGCCGGCGAGGTCGAAAACGCGGAAGTAAGGCGTAGCGCGGAGACCGTCACTGCCTCGGTGCCAGGCGTGGTGCGGGTCAATAACAATCTACAGGCGAGCCCTGCTGCTGCGTCGGTCGCTCACTGACCACCTCGACGGAGTTTACGCTGCTCACCATCGGATCGTATTCTCGTCTACGGGCCACAAAGGTCAGCCGGCGGTGGCGAGAAATGGATGAACAGAGTTTAGGACATATGATGAGTAGCTCGACTTCGATCCCGCTCGAGGTGATCTTTGACCGGTATTTTTCCGGACATCCTTCTCCGTCGTTCAGGGACAAATATAAAGGCAGGCTAAACCGTACGGACTTCACGAATCCGGTGCGCTCCTCGGGTATAGTGACGTTTAACGGCACGACGGCGAGCACATCAAGTTGGACTTCCACCAGCATCGCTGCGACAGTGCCCACTGGCGCTACGACCGGAAACGTCGTAGTAACCGTCAGCAGCATTGCCAGCAACGGAGTCACTTTTACAGTGGGCGATGTGATCTATTATTATTTTTCGGGCGCCAGGACGGCCAAGCAATAGACAATGACGGTTACCAGGAAGTCTGGCACTATCGCCGCGTGGACCTGAGCCAGCATGCGGGCAAGACGTTGGACCACTTCTCCCTCGTCACGGAAGACACCACGGAGCCCGGATTCTGGGAATTCTATTTTCAGGACTTGGCAATGGTGGCGAGCGACGGAACCGTCTTCCCCATTTACACTCGCGAACCATCGTTCTCCCTAAGTGACGATTGGAGCTCCGGAAATTCCGGAGTAGGGTACGAGATCAACCACTGGTCTGGCTACGATCCGGCGACGACGACAACGTACTACCACGGCGACCACCTGGGCTCCGAGCGTCTCACAACCAGCGAAAATGGCTATCCCACATGGTCAGCTACCTATGCCCCATACGGCATGGACTTGACGTCACAGATCACGGTCAACCATAACAAGTTCACCGGCAAGGAACGCGACTCCGAATCCGGCCTGGACAACTTCGGCGCGAGGTATAATTCTTCGCAGTACGGTAGGTTTATGTCGCCGGATAGCGGAATCGATCAGCATCCGGAAAACCCACAGAGTTGGAACCTTTACAGCTATGTCCAAAACAATCCAGTGAACATAGTCGATCCGAGCGGTGAGTTCACATGTGACAGTCAAAGCGTGTCAACGGAGCAGTGCGAGAACGCCCATAAATCTGCCGACGAAGCCGCTGCGAAATTAGCCTCGATAAAGGCGACACAGGGTGAAGACGCATACAAAGACGCAAAACGCGCTGTAGATGCACTTGGCGGCAGGAAAGACAATGGAGTTGTGTTAAAAATCGGAGACTCCGGCAACGGATATGAGGGAAGTGTTGAGATTGGTCCAAACCAAGCCGCAACCAAAGACAATCCTACTGGGCAGAATATCTCTGTAACACTGACCGGCAACAACTTTGATGGGAGTAACAATGCAACTGAGGGTATCATGCACGAGGGCTCCCACGTGGCAGACGCAAGCGATTGGATTGCCACTGGGTTCAATCCGAGTGCAGCTGTGAATTCCTACAAGTCAGAGTTCAAAGCGTATACAGTCGAGGCAAGTTTTGCACAGGCGCTCAATAATTTGACAATCCTTAAAGGGCCGTCCGGCAATAACTATCCGCTCTGGGGACCTTCCAGCACACCATCAGGAACTGCGGTTATAATAAGAAGCATCCTGTGGAACGAATATGGACAACTGGGCCCAGGAAGCAAGATCGTTCTGTGGCAAAGCCACACTAAGGGAGGCCATTGAGTTATGACGAATTTCGCTAGGATTGTCATGGCTATAGTGGTGCTCTTGACATCTGTAATATCTGGATTTGCTCAGATTTCAACTAAACAGTTTGTGATTGACGATTCCAAACCATATGTATATCTCAAGTTCGATCACATCGGGGACCGTACGCCGGTTAAGGACGGAGAGAGTTCAAAAGGGTTGTGGCTGCGGTTGGTGAACAATTGCTACCTACCAATAAAGATTAGAACATTCGGTTTGGGAACAGATGGCTCGGGAGTCGGTGTTGATTTCGATGTTGTTAGAGCGCCACTGCACATCATTTCCGATGGCGAGCCGACGGGGGATCCACCCGCTGGCTATCGAACAGAAAACGCAAGTATAGTGACAATTCCTCCGAAAAAAGACTTCCTGTTTAGCGTTCCTGCGGAGAGTGTTACAAAGGCATGGTACATACAGGTCAGATTCGATTTGGGCCTAACTGTCCCTGGCCATGGTGCCCACCACCCCTACAGTCTGGCCGATTTCACATGGTACGACATCCCGGAGACAGATAGATCATTGAAGTGACCGACGAATCGGCGGTACCAACCGAATGTTTCTGACGGGTGGCGGATGCCCCGCCCATATCCCCTGCCCAAACGGAGCACCCACCAATGACCTTTTTCTACGAAATCCGCAGTTCAAACACACCGTGCTGAAGCGAGATGGCGGCTTTGCTTCGCAGGATGCGGCGAAGTTGGCAGCGCGTGAAGACGCCAAAAAGATGAAAAACTCGCGTCAACCGCCCGCCTGTCCGGCAGGCAGGGAAAGGCCGGATGTGGAACGTATACTGGTGGGGCAGAATGCCGAGAAGGCCACGCGCCCTATTGATCCGGGTTTGTCCCCTGGCATATTTTAATTCGTGCAAGAACGATTCAACAAACGATTTTCGAATACGCGAAAGTAGAATTTTCCGGCGCTAAGAATCAGGTAGTTACGGCAGACTTCTGTGAGGGGATTTTTGAAGGGCTGTGGCCAGCCTAATACACCGTTCCAGCACTCACCCGTAACTCCTTGGCAATCGAAGCCAATGATCCACACAAGCACCCTGGGGCAATTTGAGCGGCGACCCAGCACGATAGCGTCAGAGAGCGTGTAGGTATAAGTCCCAGGAATGTGCATCGGCGCTTGCCAAGCCAGCCTAGTCCGTACTGTCGGTATGGTGTTGAGAGGGGTGGCCCAACGCGTCAGGATTGGCTTAGCCACCTTAACACACCAATGAATTTCCATTTCGGCAGCGAATTCTAATGACGCGGCGAGCTAGTATTGGCCCCAATGTTTACATGGAGAGGGCCTACCTATATGCGGAATCATCTAATTAGGAACTTCTCTCTAGAGGTTCCGCCCTAGCAATTTCGTAAATCGCGCGTGCGCGCACGCGTGAGGCGGCGGGCGTATAGGTGTCTGATCTGGGCGAGCAACGACGCTTTCCGCTCAACTCAGGCCTTGTAGGGCGGGTGGCCCAGGCTTTAGTTTGGAATTTGAGGTGCCCCATCCTTGCGGTTTGTGCAAGGGTGGGTTCTTTTCCATATCATCTCTGTCTCGATACTCTGAATTAAACCAAGACCCGCCCTTGAAAAGGCGTCAAGGACGGGGCAGCCAACCGACAATCGCGAGTCCATGTCGACCTCTGGCGATGCTATTATTCGTCGGTGAAATCGCGTCGAGAAAAAACTAAAGTCTGGGCCACCCGCCACCCGCCGAGGGAACTTTCACAAATCGACATAAACATTGGAGTTTGTGGTGGACGGCGGGGGGATCGAACCCCCGACCTCATCGTTGCGAACGATGCGCTCTCCCAGCTGAGCTAGCCGCCCACAGAAGTTTTAGTATGGTAGCAGACGCGGATGCGGTTTCCAATTACACCCGCGCCCAAGACGAGCGGAGAAATCAATTCAAGACTATTTTTATTGCTCGGTTGCGACTCTGGCGCTGCGCTGCGCGACAACCCTGCGCGCATTGTCGTACAACGCCCGGGCCTGTGGCAGCGATTCGACGGCTTTCTGAAGCTGTGCATCGTCCTCAAGATCGGCCTTATATCCTTCATTCAATCCAAAGACGGAAGTGAAGACTTCCTTCTTGATGCGCCGCTTGATCCATCCCAGGTTGTCGGCGAGGTCCGCATCCGAGTATTTGACTTTCTCTTTGTCCAGGTACGCAAGGAATGTCTTCATGACGTCGTCATCCGCCACGAAATCCTTCGTTACGGTTGGCTTGGATCCCAGGTAATACGTTGTAAATTCGCCAACGCCGCCAGGAAACGCGAAGAATACGTTGCGCCGAAGCAGCATTTCCTGAAACGGGTTCAGTTTCGGTTCCACACTGGCCACGTCCGGAGTAATGCCGCCACCGCCGGTTACCTGCCGCCCACTGTCGGTTAGCTTCACTTCCGTCGGAGCCGGATTCTTGTGGTTATACAGATAGTCGTACAACGACGTATCTTTGTAATCGCGCTGAATTAGTCGTCCGCTGGGTGTGTAGTAACGCGCGGTGGTCAGCGCCAAACCTGTGTTTTCGCTTAGGCCGGAAACCGTTTGGACCAGGCCCTTTCCAAAACTTTGTTCGCCTACAATCAATCCACGATCATGGTCCTGTATCGAGCCACTTACAATTTCAGCCGCCGACGCGCTTCCGCCGTTCACGATGACAACGAGTGGCACCGTAACGCCGGAATTTCCCCGCACCGCGTAATAGCGCCGCTCCTGGGAAGTCCGTCCATGGTGGGACACAATCAATTGATTTTTATCCAGCAGCATATCGGAAACTGCGACGGCTTCATTCAACAGACCGCCGGGATTGCCACGCAGATCAAGGACAAGTCCATCGAGCGACGTTGCGTTCAGCTGTTTCAACGCAGCGGCAAGCTCGGAATCAGTCGTCTCGTTGAAACCGGAGAGCTTGATGTATCCAATACCGGGTTTCAGCATGAAGGCAATGTCAACGGAGTGCTTGGGAATCTCGTCGCGCGTGACCGTAAAACTTAGTGAATCCGTGTATCCAACGCGGCGCATCGTGATCTGGACCACGGTGCCCTTGGGGCCCTTGAGCATGTCAGCAACTTCCGAGCTGCTGAGTCCTTCCGCGGTATGGCCGTCGACGGACATAATCACATCGCCTGGACGAATCCCGGCGCGCGCGGCTGGAGAGCCGACCATCGGCGCCAGGACGTACGTGAAGTTGTCGCGCGGCACAATCGTCATGCCTACGCCGTAATAACGGCCGCGCTGATCTTCGCGCAGGTTGGCAAAGGCGCGCGCGTCAAAGAAGCTGGAATGCGGGTCCAGCACGCGCAACATGCCTGGAATGGCGCCGGAATAGAGCGCTTTGTCGGTCTCCACGGGAATGGCGTAATTTTTTTCCACGACGGTCAAGACTCGAGTGAAGGACTTGATCGAGTCCTGCAGCGTATTTACATCCGAGGATGTCGCGCGAACAGGAGGGCCGTAAATGCCTCCCAGAACCGCAGATATGACCAGAACTCCTATGACAAGCAGCGCTCCGCGCCTTTCGCCCTGCATACCATCCTCGCTTTCCTGGTGCTGTGCTTTCGTCAGTATAGCATATCACGATGGCCGAATTGACACCCCTTGGACTGTCCACTATGATTCCAGTTGCGCACGACGTTGGGCTCGGAATTGACTCCCGGCCACTGTGAAATGCCGCCACCGGTACGAGAAAGCAGAGACTATCCGCAATGTTGAGCATGCCACATCTGATCGTCATTTTTCTGGTGGCTTTAGTCATTTTTGGCCCGCAAAAACTTCCCGAGCTGGCGCGCATGCTGGGGAAGGCTACTGCCGAGTTTCGCAGAATGACGTCGGATTTCCGCCTGGCCCTGGAAAATGAAGTGAACGACCTGGACCGGCAGGCGCGAATCCGCGAAGAAGAGGTGGCGGCAGCCAACATGCCCCCCACAACGAAGCCGGCGGAAGAACCCATGGGGACGATCGCGCGCAGCCCATCATTTTCAGATCAGCTCTCTCAGGCGCAACCGGATTTCCACGCGCACTCGAATCCCGATCCTGCACCCGCGCCGCAATCGGAAATCGTGAGCCCACCCGAGCACGAACCTTCGGAGACCAAAGAGAAACCAACTGATGACACCACCGCCGTCTGATCCGATCCCATCTCCGATTTTGCAGGAAGATGGCGGAAAGATGTCATTTTTGGACCATCTCGTCGACCTGCGCAAGCGTCTCGTTTATTCAGCCGCTGCGATCGCGTTGGGCGCCGGGGTTGGCGTGAGTATCTCCACCAGGGTCCTGGCTTTCCTCAGCGGACCCATGCGGGCCGCCTTGCGGAAAGAACATCTGGACGACTCGCTGATTTACACCAGTCCGACAGGCGCGATCAACATCATCATCACACTGGGGATTTATATCGGCGTGGTCCTTGCTTCTCCCGTGGTGCTCTATCAGGTGTGGCTTTTTATTGCGCCGGGACTTTACAAGCACGAGCGCAAGGCTGTCGCGACGTTTGTTTTTTCCTCGCTGTTTCTGTTCCTGGCCGGGATCACCTTCGGTTACCGCATCATGCTGCCGTATGTTTTGAATTATCTGATCGGTTTTCAGGGGCCGTTTAAGCCGCTCATCTCCATTAATGAATATCTCGATTTCGTCCTGATCGTGCTGCTCGGACTGGGGCTGATCTTTGAGCTTCCGGTTTTAATTTTTTTCCTGGCGCTTTTCAATATCGTGACGCCAAAGTTTTTGTGGTCCAACATGCGATATGCCATCCTGATTATCGCCGTGATCGCGGCGATTGTGACGCCGACGCCGGATGCCATGACCATGCTTGTGTTTATGGCGCCCATGATCGGCTTGTATTTTCTGGGCATAGGCGTAGCCGCCCTGGTTTTCAGGCAAAAAAAGAAGAACGCTGCGCTCGGTGTGGAAGGAAGGCGATAAATGACTGAACCGCACAACGGGTTCGGTGTCAGAGCAATTTTGATCCTATTGTTGGCGTTTGGTTCTGCCGGGCTGGCGTCATGTAACCGTTCCGCTAACGATGCGGGCCGCCAACCTGGGGCCACCCAGGCCGCGAGTGTGCCTGTCGTCGCTCCACCCGCCGCAAGCACAGGGGGTTTCGACGGAGCGCGCGCTTACAATCATGTCGAGCAGCTTGTGGCCATCGGGCCGCACTCCGCCGGGACCGAAGGAATTCATCGCGCGCAGACCTATATCATTGGACAGCTCAAGAGCTTCGGGTGCCCGGTCGAGGAACAGGACTTTCACTCGCCGACACCGATCGGCGATGTGGCGATGAAAAATATCGTTGTAAAGATCCCGTCTGCCAATCCAAGCATCATTTTGTTCTCCACGCACTACGACACCAAGCGCCTGGACAATTTTGTCGGCGCGGATGACGGAGGCTCGAGCACGGGAGTGATTTTGGAGTTGGCTCGAATATTGTGCACAAGGAAGAATGCGGTGACAGTCTGGCTGGCGTTTTTCGACGGCGAAGAAGCCTTTAACTTCGCGTGGGAGGATCCCGATAATACCTATGGCAGCCGCGAATTAGCTGCGCGGCTGGCGCTTTCCGGCGATTTGCCGCGCGTAAAAGCCGTGATTCTGGCGGACATGGTGGGACCGGCGAATCCCATTTTCAAACGGGAATCCTATTCGACGATGTGGCTTACGGACCTGGTGTGGTCTACAGCGGCTCGGCTTGGCTACGGAAAAGTGTTCGTCAGCGACAGCACTGCCGTGGAGGACGATCATCTGTCATTTTTGCGCCGCGACGTTCCCGCAACGGACATCATCGATTTCGGGAGCCCTGTTTTGGAGTACTGGCACACCGCGCGCGACACCCTCGACAAAGTTGACCCGCGCACCCTGGCCATGACCGGACACGTGCTGGTTGAAACTCTTCCCGAGCTTGAAAAGAAGTTCCAGTAGCGCGTTACGCCAGGAACGTGCGCTTTATGGAAACGAACCCTTGGATTACGGTGCAGTAAAAAATCCAGTTTACAAAAAACATAATTCCATACGTGAGGGCGCGGTCGTAGCGAATATAGGCTTGTATCCAGTGAGCGATCACGACGCCCGGCAGGCCGAAGGCCCCCGCCCAAATTCCTGGAGCGGAGCGCAGTCCGGGCGAGTGTTGAATTATCGCCAGCGTCCCCGTCCAGGCGACAGCCAGTAACAGCGCGAATAAAATAATTTTCACTTCGCCTCGCAGGCGTTGCGATCAATCCGGCACGGCAAGCTGTAATTCTGTCATGGAAGCACGGAAGTGCAAAGCGTCCGCAGTGCGCCCAAGTGAACTGCCCTGGGCGTGGCGCCGTATTCGTCAGCGAGTCAATCCGCGGCTGATCAGCCGCGACAAATCAAATCCAATGCTGAAGAACGCCGTGCCCTCCGCGTAGCGGACGCTGTAGTCGTAACCAACTTCTACCAGGACGAAATGTCCCAAGGCTGCGTCAAGCGCGGCGTCATAGCCATTGTCTTTCGCCAGGTTCGCGCCACCCGTGGTTACCGAATTCACGGCGTAGTAACGATTGTGTTTCACTCCATTCACTGTCACGGTTCCTTTTTTCACTATCCGACTGAGGACTTCCTGCCGGCCCCAGGGGACTACGTCATAAGCGTCCAGATTGACGGAAAAGGGACCGAACAGGTCCACATCCGATCCCGCCGTAAATTCCGCTTCCTTGCCCAAGGTAATAAAATTACGGTGGACGACGCGAGTATGGGGATTGCTGATGTTATTGAGGCCGTTGCCCGGAGCAATGCTGAGGTACGGCGTGAAGCGCCCGATGGAGTGCGCCATTTCATTGTCCCAGGTGAACCCGACATGACCGGTGCTGAATCCCTTGGAGGTGTCGCCGGTAGGAAATGCGAAGCTGGGCGTCGAGGTGAAATCGAATAACGCATTGCTCAGCGCGAAACGAAAATCAATATACATGTCGCCAATTCCGTTGGACTGGCTGGAGAGCAATTTCGCGGAAGGCGCGGGGGTCACAAAGTAAACGGGAACGCCTGTTTCTACGCCGAAGATGCGATTGAAGTCATAGCCGATGCTCGTATTCATGTCGAACACATCGGCGCCGGAGGCCGCGCTGCCTTCGAATTTCTCGTAAAGGCGCAACGCGTGCGTCACCTTCCCGGCGGGAATCATGTCCTGGGCAAATGTGGGTCGTGAAAAGCAAAGTATAGCCGCGAGACCGAACAAGACATAGCTCATACAACGAAGTCTCATGATGTCCTCAACCGCATTGAATTGATCCGCAGGCGCGCTCCAAACGGACGGTCCCGTGACGAGGGCCAGGTTGCGAAATCGGACAGGGAATATCCACGTCACATTCCCTGTCCGTCGCTTGATTTTCCTCAATAGGATTTAATGGGCCGTCCTGTCATGGTGCAGATCGCGGCGATCGTGTCGAAGGTCAGTCTTATCGAGCCTGGCGTCCTTTACATCTTTGTGCGTGTCTTTCTGCGTCTTATCGAGAGCATGCTCGTCCTTGTGCGAGGTTGAGCGCAAGGCTTTCAGGTCGGCCTGGTCCTGCTTCACTTGAGGACTGCCGGCTCCAAAGGTTTTCTTGTCGGCGTCGAGCTTCGCTTCTGCCGCAGTTGCCTGGGCGCGATCGTCGCTGACGGCTTGCTTTTCGTTGGCGATCGTCACGGTATCGGCTTTGACGTCCGCGCGATCATTGATCAGGTCGGTTTTGTCTTTCCGAATATCAGCCTTGTCTTTTTGAATGTCCGTCTGTTGCGGTGTAGGCGTAGTTGTAGTCGTAGTCGTGCTCTGCGCCGAGGCCCCGAACGCGAGAGCAGCGGTAAGAGCGAACGCACTGAGACTTCGTTGGATGACGATCTTCAGCATGATATTTCCCTCCGAGACTTTTTTGTTCCGTGAGGATAATTACCCTCACTTAGCAAACACGGAGTATCCAGTAGAGTTGCGGGAAATTCTTGCGGCAGGTGGTACGCAAGTACTACGGCTATGCAAAGAGTAAACAGGAACTCGCGCTGGGCTGTGCGACGAGATGAGTGATCGCCACAACGCAGGCGCTGTTATTGGCGGACCTTCAACCTCGGCGCGCGCAACTGTGTTACATTTTCGGTTGCCTCACAATATATGAAAACAATCGGAGTTCAAGCTGCCGGCGGATCCTACAAAGTTGAATGCGGACGCGGTCTCCTCATGCAGGCGGCGCGGGCCGTGGACGGACTTCGTCACCAAGGGCCGCTCTTTCTAGTTTCCTCGCCGCGCGTCTGGAAATATTGGGGCGCGCGCCTTGAAAAAATCTTTCGCAGCCGGGTCCACTCGACGATTCTTCTCGACGACCGGGAAGCAGCCAAGAATCTTGCGACGGTTGAGCGCACTTGCAGGGAACTGGTGCGCGCCGGGGCCGACCGTCGCGCGCTGCTTGTCGCTGTGGGGGGCGGAGTGGTCGGAGATGTCGCGGGATTTGTAGCGGCAAGTTACGCGCGTGGAATAGGGCTCGTGCATATTCCCACCACGCTGGTCGCTCAGGTGGACAGTGCTATTGGAGGAAAGACCGGCGTAAATCTTCCGGAAGGAAAGAATCTGGTCGGAGCATTTTATCCGCCGAAACTTGTTCTGATGGACCCCAGCGTACTGCACACTTTGCCGTCGCGCGAGTTCCGCTCCGGCATTTACGAAATCATTAAGTACGGAGTGATTGGAGACGCGCCCTTGTTCCGTTTTCTGGAGCAGAACATGGAAAAACTTCTGGGGCGTAATGCCGCGGCCCTGGATTTTGTCATCGAGCGTTCGGCCAATCAAAAAGCGAGGGTTGTTTCGAGGGACGAACAGGAATCCGGCATCCGCGAAATATTAAATTTTGGGCACACCTTCGCGCATGCCCTCGAAAGCGTTACCCGCTATCGCACCTATCTCCACGGTGAAGCCGTTGCGTGGGGAATGATCGCAGCCGCCCATCTGGCGGTCGAAGGTGAAATATTCTCTGCTCCAGATGCTGGGCGCCTCACAAATTTGATCGCGCGTGTGGGTCCGCTCCCAGCGTGGCCGAATAGCACCCCCGCGCGCCTGATTGCCGCCATGCAAGCCGATAAAAAAACTCGCGCGGGCCGCCTGCGCTTTGTGCTTCCGGAAAGCATCGGAAAGGTTCGATGCGGTGTCGACGCGGTCCCACGGTTATTAGTGAAGACACTGCGAGCGTGTGCGTCAACGGGAAACGAAAAATGATACCTGAGTCGCAGGAAGGCGTCCCCGGCACTCGCCCTGAGGGGATTCGTGACGAAACGGAGGCGGCCGCTCATGTCCGCGAGATGTTCGGACGAATCGCTCCGCGCTACGATCTGCTCAACCACATTCTGTCCCTCGACGTAGACAAGTTGTGGCGGCGGCGTGTCGCGCGTGCTTTTCGTGATGTATTGCAGGATTCGCGGGCGCGCGTGCTGGACCTGTGCTGCGGCACCGGAGATCTGGCGTTCGCTTTCCGCAAGCTGGCGCCGCACGGAGCGAGGATCACGGGCTCTGACTTCGTGCCTGAAATGCTGGCTCGCGCGCGATCGAAGGCTGAAGCGCTGGGCGCTGCAGTGGACTTTCTCGAAGCGGATGCGTTGCAGTTGCCTTTTGACAACGCCACTTTCGACTTGGTGTCCTGCGCATTCGGGTTCCGCAACCTCGCCAACTACGAGCGCGGGCTCCAGGAGATTCTCCGTGTGCTAAAGCCCGGTGGAGCGGCCGCAATACTGGAATTTGCTGAGCCGCCAGGACCAATTTTTGGCGCGCTCTATCGATTTTATTTTCGCCGCGTCCTGCCACGGCTGGGCGGCCTGATTTCGGGCAGCTCGGCGGCTTATTCCTATTTGCCCAGATCCGTCAGTAAATTTCCGGCTCCCGCGGAACTTAAAATACAATTCGAGCGCGCGGGCTATGTGAGTGTAAATTTCGAGCGGTGGACTGGCGGGATTGTGACGCTACACACAGCGCGAAAGAACTAGACTATTTTCTGCCGGCTTTACATCATTCAAATAACATTGTTAAATGTCGGACAGTTAATATCGGACCAGGGGAGGCCAGTATGCCAACTAAATGGACCGCCAAGGGGGTTCTGATTGGGGCCTGCAGCTGCGACTGGGGATGTCCGTGCAGTTTTGACGCGCCTCCAACGAAAGGGAAGTGCGAAGGAGGATATGTTTGGCATATCACGGAAGGAAAATTCGGCGATGTTCCTCTTGCCGGCCTCTCGATCTCCTGGCTCGCGCATTCGCCGGCGGCATTGCACAAAGGGAACGTAACGGGCCTCACGATTATTGATGAGAAGGCCAGCGCGGCGCAGCGAAACGCACTCGCGATTCTCTCCCAGGGAAAATCCGGCGGCCCGTGGGTGATCTTTAGCGCCGTCACGGCGTTTCCCCTCGGTCCTAAATTCGAATCGTTCGAAGTGGTATCGGACAAACTCAATAGCCGCGTGCGTATCGGAAACCTTTATCAAGTCGAGCTTGGCCCCATTCTTAATCCTGTGACCGGGGACGCCGAGGAAATCTATCTCGATAAGCCCACGGGCTTCACTTCGAAACGCCTTACCCTCGGGCGATCGAAAACCATGCGGCTGAAGTCAGAATTCAATTTGCTCAATTACGATCATTCCGGTCAGTACGGGGAATTCTCGCATTTCGATTACGCAGGCGAAGCCGCTTCCTAGGTCACTTGATGGATGCTTCGCAAGATAGCCCTGCGCCACAAAACACCATAAAACTTGGAGCTGGATTTCCAGCGGACCACGCTGAAAAATTGGCGCGGGCGATTGTCTTCTTGGTTTTCTTGCTCTCGGTCACCTATACGCTCCATGCCGCGCACGGCATGTCCGGCGGAATGAAAATGCCGGGCGGATGGATCATGCCGATGATGTGGATGGTCATGCCCGGACACACCGTCGCCGGGTCCGCATTTTTGTTCCTGGTGGTGTGGGAAGCAATGATGGTCGCCATGATGCTTCCATCGGCGTGGCCCATGCTGCAGCTGTATGGTCGGGTCGCGCGGCACACAGGCCAAGGTCGCCCGACGGTCAACACGATATCAGCCGGCGCCGGCTATTTCGCGGTGTGGGGAATATTCGGCGCGATTGCATTCGCTATCGGACTGGAAATTTCGAGCGTGGCGATGGCTTCGCCGCGATTGAGTCGCGAGATTCCAGCGGCGGCCGGGGTTTCTCTGGTGCTGGCAGGACTCTGGCAGCTCAGCCCGCTCAAGCAGGTTTGCCTGAAGCATTGCCGGGAACCGCTCATGTTTTTGGCGCACGCCTATAAACCGGGTGCCTGGGGGGCATTCCGAGTGGGACTTCATCACGGAGCGTTCTGCGCCGCATGCTGCTGGGCTCTGATGGTCATTCAGATGGTGCTGGGAGTGATGAACCTCACCGTGATGATCGTCGTTGCCACGATGATCGCAGCCGAAAAGCTTTGGAAGCGAGGACCGTTTCTTGCGCGGGCCATTGGCCTCAGTTCGATCGCGGCCGGAGTATTCCTGCTGGCCCGATCCATTTGAACGACGCCCCGCTAATCCTCGAGTCCGAGTGAACGGATCTTGTTCAGAAGGGTCTTGTAGGAAACTCCCAGTTGTTCCGCGGCCCGCGTCTTATTCCATTTTGCCGACTTCAACGCCGATTCAATCTTAAATCGTTCCACATGATTCAAGGCCCGTCCGCCCACTTCCTGCAACGTGCCGCCCCAATCGAAATTCCCGCTGAGCATTCCCGAGGGCATGTCCCCTTCAGGCGGGTGAGGGGCGGGAAGCTGCAATTCGGCGGCATCAATCGTGTCGCCATCGGCCAGAATAGCGGCGCGCTCAATCGTATTCTGCAGCTCGCGCACATTTCCGGGCCAGGCGTAACTCAGCAGGGAAGCGCGCGCGCCCGGGGAAAGGCCTAAATTCGGTTTGCGGAATTCGCGGCGAAAGCGGGCCAGAAAATGTTCGGCGAGCAGAAAAACGTCGTCCCCGCGCTCGCTGAGCGGAGGAATGGTAATGGGAACGGCGGCGATCCGGAAATAGAGGTCCTGGCGAAATAATTTCTCGGCCGCCGCGGCGCGCAAATCCTTGTTTGTCGCGGCGATAATCCGTACGTCGATTTCCACCGATTGTGTTCCGCCAACTCGTTCAAAGCTGCGTTCCTCGAGCACGCGAAGCAGTTTGGACTGCGTAGCCAGGGGAAGCTCCGCGACCTCGTCCAGAAATATCGTTCCGCGATTGGCGAGTTCCATCTTTCCCACCTTGCGCGATCCTGCTCCCGTATAGGCGCCGCGTTCGTGGCCAAACAATTCGTTCTCGACCAATCCTTCGGGGATTGCAGCGCAATTCAGCGCCACGAAAGGCTGTTGCCGCCGGGGAGACAGGTTGTGAACGGCGCGCGCAAACAACTCCTTGCCCGTTCCGCTTTGGCCCAACAACAACACGGTGGAATCAGTTGCCGCCACGCGCTGCACCTGATGCGTGGCTTCCTGCATGGACTTGTGTTCACCGACGATTCGCGGAAAACCGTATCGCTCCGTATATTCCTCGCGAAGCAATAAATTTTCGCGCAGGAGTTCCTGCTGCTGGGTGGCGCGTTCGACCAACAATTTCAGATGGTCCAAATCCACGGGTTTCTGGATGAAGTCAAATGCGCCCTCTTTCATGGCTGTGACGGCTTCTTCCACGGAGCCATAGGCAGTGATGATGATGACGGGAATGGTGGGGTCGGCTTCCTTGGTCTCACGCAACACTTCAATGCCGGAGCAGCCTGGCAGTTTCAAGTCAGTCAGAACCAGCAGATAACGGCGCGCGCGAACCTTGGCGACTGCCGCTGAACCGTCAGGCGCTTCGTCCACCTTGTGTCCGGCGCGTTCCAGCGCCTTGCGCAGCATGGCGCGTAGTTCTGACTTGTCCTCCACTAGAAGTATGGATTCCATTGGAATTGTTTCTACCATGTTTCGAGAAGGGCAGGTGCGCGGAGATGCAAAGGTGTGCGGTGTCCGCTATCTGCAAGCGGTAAGAGTAACCAGGAAGCGTAACGGACGGAAAACGTTCCGCTACTCTCTGGACCAGCCCGGGTCTCCGCCCGCTTTGCGTAAGGCGTCCTCAAGGTCAGAGAGTGCTTGTTTGTCCGCCGCTACGGCGGCCGTCTTGTCGTCTATCTTTGTCTTCGTATCGGTCAGATCTTGCCGGGTGTACTGTTCCCTCAACGCAACATTTGGATCGCTATAGTATTGCTCCTGTTTCAAATTGTATTCGCGTTGAAGAATATCCAGCTCGTGCTCGTCATCCGCCTGGGTCTTCCGAGCGTCTTTGAACTTATCCTTCCAGTAGGCTTCATCCTCGACGGGGGGCTTTTTCGCCTCAGGAACGGCGGCGGGCTTGGCCGCATCCGTGGAGCCGGCCGCCGCAGTCTTGTCCTCAACTTTTACCGGTTCCGGTCCTACGACTGAGATGCTGCCTTTAATCTTATCCAGATCATCATTGGTAATTACGGTGACGGGTTTGGTAGAGGTCTTTCTCTCCGCCTGGGCCTTGCGCGCTGCATCGGCAACGCTTTGCTGTGGCTGGGCCGCAGCAGACAAGCAGGAAAACAGGACGGCACTCGCAAATATCGCGTATAGAGGTTTCAGTCTCATAATTGCTATCCGCCTTTCCGGGGACAACCGGCGGTACTCTCGCCTCTCTATTTTAAGGGTGCGCGTGGACGGAATCAATCACCCTTACCGATTCGCGGACAATCGGTAACCATAGGATGAACTCAGCCCCGCCCTGAGGCTGGTTCCGAGCCTCAATGGTGCCACCATGCTGTACCACAATCTTTTGCACGACGGCCAGGCCCAATCCGGTACCATTTGCCTTGGTCGTGTAAAACGGCACGAAGATTTTCGTCAGGGATTCAGGGGGAATTCCCGGTCCATTATCCGCGATGGTAATGCGCTGGCCGCGCATGGGGCCGGATTCCTCGATTTCTCCGCGTACGACAACGCGGCCGCCCGCGGGATTTTCCGTCACGGCTTCCGCGGCGTTGCGCGCCAGATTCAAGATAGCCTGCCGCAGCAGAGCATCATCGCCAGAGACCTCCGTAAACTCACCCTCGGTGGTCAGCGGCACTCCGGGAACCGTTTCGGACACTTCGACCAACACCCTTTCTATCATGGGCCTGAGCGCTACCTGCTCGTCTGCGAGATCAAGGGGTCTCGCAAATTTCAAAAATTCGGTGACCACGTGAGTCAGCGCGCGCGTCTGGTCCAGGATTTTCTCACCGTGCTCGCGGATTTCGGAGCCGCGTTCCGCCTCACTGCGAATCATCTGCGCATATCCGGAAATCGTTGCCAGGGAATTCTTGAACTCGTGCGCGATACCCGCGGAAAGCTCCCCGAGCGCTGCGAGGTTTTCCTTCATGTGGATTTGCTTTTGCAACGCGGTCAGCTCTGTTAAGTCGCTGAGCAGGCAAATGGCGCCATTCACGTCGTCCGTGCTGCCGCGCAGGATGGGCGAAATCGTGACGCCCAGTTGGCGCAACTCGTGCGAGGGCGTGAGATATTCCACTTCTTCGCGACGAAACGTGCGTCCCTGGTCCAGACATCCTCGAATGAGCTGCGTCAGCCGCGAGTCGTTGCCCAAAATCTCGCTGTAACGCCGGTAGGCCAGGGATTTCACTCCCAGCGCGGCTTCGGCCGCGGGATTGGCGCTGGTTATCAGCCCACTGGAATTGACGAGTAGAAGCCCCGCCGGCATATTTCGCGTGACGGCCTCGCTGAGGCGCTCGGTTTGCTGCGCGCGTTCGCGTTCGGCGCGATGCAGTGCTTCCAACTCTTTTTCCTGTTCGCGAAGTTTCTGGATGACGGCTTGCATGGAGGCGGTCATGAAGGCTGCCGGATTGTCACTGCGAGGCGCGTCTATCGGGGGAACCGCGGGGCGCTCGCCGGGCTGCAAAAAACGGCGGGCTGCAATTGCAGCAATGACCGCGCCGATTACAACGAGTACAAACAAACCGCCCGATAGCATCCACAGCGATCCTATTTCCGGTCCGGCAAACGCAGCTAACATGGTCGTATCCACGTCTTACTTTACCGCCATCAGGGATTGATACCATTGCAATGCCGGGGTGCCAAAGAAGACGACCAATAATGCGCCGGCACCCAGAAATGTACCGAAGGGCAACTCGTAGTCGCGGCCTTTCTTGGAGACCAGAATCAACACGATCCCAATGACGCTTCCCAGCAATGACCCAGCCAGGACCGTCATCAGCGTTCGTTTGAGCCCGAGGAATGCCCCAACCGCCGCCATCATTTTTACGTCGCCCAGACCCATGCCTTCGCGACCTCGCAGCCGAAAATAACCCTCCGCAACGACCCACAGCAATCCGCTTCCGGCAATGGCGCCCAGAACGCCATCGGCGAAGGATAAAACAGGCCTGGGAGGAGGAAAGTCGAACCAGTGATTCGAGATCCATAGTGCGGTCCCGTCAATCGGATTCGTAAAAAAACTGAATAACAATCCAACGCCCAACCCAAAAAAATTAACTTCATCCGGCAGAATGCGCTCGCGGACGTCCGTAATCGTCAGGACCACCAGCAGTGCTGCGAACACCGTCCACTTAGCGCCTTCGACGGTGAGTCCGAAGACAAAATAGCAGGTCAAAAACAGCAGCCCCGTGAGGAGTTCGACGGCGGGGTACATTGCAGAAATCCTGGTCTTGCAGTTGCGGCATTTCCCGCCCAGGATCAGCCAGCTAAGGACAGGAATATTGTCGTAAGGGGCAATTGGCTTTGCGCATTGGGGGCAACTTGAGGCTGGCAGCACGATCGACTTGTCCGCGGGGATTCGCAGGATGCAGACGTTCAGAAAGCTGCCGATGATTAAGCCAACTAGAAAGATGGAAAGGGGGATCACACTCCGACTTTGCCATAGCAGCGCGTCTCCTACAACGGCGCGTATACGCGGCGTGAAGCAAATAAGCAACAGCGCATGGTTTGACAGGCCTTGCGCTGGTCTCTATATTCAATAGCTTACAGACTATGTCCTGGTTGGAACAACGAATTCGTCGCTATGAGCATGCCCGGTGGACCACCGATGATAATCGCCGCGTTTTTCCATTCGAATGGGGCCTGGAGCATATCGGCGGCCGCCGTGACGAGCCCGATCCGCGAGGATTTCTGAACGCATGGGTCCCTGAAACCCTGTCCAATAGCGACAACTGGTTCGCCGCCCCTCCTGCACAAGACTACGTTTTGCACCCGCCGGAAAATGGCGGGACCGGCGGACGTGTGCTTACGTTCACCAGCCAGATTGTTTCCCCATGGCCTGAAAATAATCGAGTGCACGCTCGGTTCTTCAAGGCACGATCGTCGGGCCCCGCCGTCGTGGTTCTTCCGAACTGGAACGCCAAATGGGATGGCCAGTTGAACCTGTGCCGGTGGCTCAACGCGTTGGGCATAACCACGCTGAAATTATCCTTGCCCTATCATGACCGTCGCGTTGCTCCGGGCCACGAGCGCGCCGACCAGTTGGTTGGTGCGAATGTGGGGATGACACTACAAGCTACGCGCCAGGCCATTACGGATACGCGACAATGCCTGCGGTGGCTTGAACAGCAAGGTTATACGAAGCTGGGACTGCTCGGCACCAGCATCGGCTCGGCGGTAGGATCCATCACCATGGCCCATGACCGCGCGGTGCGCGCCGGCGCTTTTCTGCACGTTTCAACTTATTTTTCCGATGCGGTTCGCACAGGAATGACGACCATGCACGTGTGGGAAAGTTTGCGGGCCAGAGTCGGCGAAGATGAACTCCGACGTTTCTGGGCGCCGGTCAGTCCGGTCCCTTATTTGGACCGTCTGTGTAACACCGGGCAGCGCATGTTGATGGTGAGCGGGCGGTACGATCCGACGTTCTGGTACGAATTCACCGACGAAATGTTTCGCACCATGCGGGAAAAGGGAATCGATCTGGAAACCTTGACGCTGCCTTGTGGCCATTATTCGCTGGAACTGGCGCCCTTCGCTCTTCCTGCCGGACTTCGCCTGGGATTGTTTCTGTTCGAAGCGTTGGCCTGATGGGGTTGAATCGAGGAATTCATTCCTTGGAAGTTCCGTCGCTCGCGGGAGCAACGTCAAAAAATCCGCGGTACTTATCCGGCAGGGCCTTGGGCCGGCCGTTTCTGTCGCATACGACGTGCACGGTTTCGCCGTTAGCGAGTAATTCCCCTGTTTCGTGATGGAAAATTTCAAAGGCAAATCGAACCGTGCGCTTACGGAGTTCCGTCACACGTGTCCGGATACGAAGAGGATCATCAAATCGCGCCGAACGTCTGTAGCGGCATTTTGATTCCGCAACTACGATGAAACAATCGTCGTCGATTTCCATTTGGCGATAATCGATTCCATGCTGACGCATGTATTCCACGCGGCCGACTTCCGCGTAGATGTAGTAATTGCCGTAGTAGACCATGCCCATCTGATCGGTTTCTGCATACCGGACGCGTACAACGGTGTCTGCGTATTCACTCATACTTTAGTTTACATTTTCCACGGGCGAGTATTTCGCGCGGAGTTCCCGTGTCATTGCAATTGCGGGCTCCAGGGCTTCGCTGCGAATTCCACTCTCCACATCTCTTGTTTCGAGCGCCCTCACCACGGTCTCCGTGGCAATGTTGCCAACAAGATGATCGCCCGCGAAAGGGCAACCGCCGAGTCCAGTCAGCGCGCCATCAAACCGGCGGCAGCCTGCGTCATAAGCAGCCAGGACTTTCTCGGTCGCGCCATCGGGACGGCTATGCAGATGCACGCCAAGTTCGATTCCCGCGACGCAATCCTTCACGTCGTCGTAGAGCGCGCCAACTTGCTCCGGGGTCGCCGTGCCGGCGGTGTCAGCGAGAGATACAGTGCGCACACCGATATCCTTCAACCAGACCAGCGTTTCGCGCACAATTTCGGGTCCCCAGGGTTCGTCGTAGGGATTGCCAAATGCCATGGAAATGTAAACAGCGAGCGCATGTCCGGATGCCTTGGTCAGCTGTCTTAATTGCTCGGCGGTCGATCGAGATTCCGACCGGGTCATGTTCGCATTCGCCCGGCGAAAGTATGCGGAAATCGAGTACGGGTAGCCGAGTGTGGTTACTCCCGGCGTTGTCACGGCGCGCCGCGCGCCTTGCTCGTTCACAACGATGCCAATGATTTCCGGCGCGGGTGTACTGGCCGGCAAGCCCGCCATAAAGCCCTTCATCACGTCTTCGCTATCGGCCATCTGCCGCACGTGCTTGGGCGAAACGAAACTCACCGCGTCAATATGTTTGAATCCCGCCGCTTGAAGCCGGAGCAGATATTCCACTTTTGTTTCGGTGGGGATAATTTCCGTGAGTCCCTGCCAGGCATCGCGCGGGCATTCAATAAGTTTCACGTTTTCCAAGAAAGCTCCGGATTAGCATGGGATAAAAAATCGTTAAGGAGCGGTATCGCTACGTTTGCAATACTCCGGTCTTGAATTCTTTAACCTCGGGATTTAGCGCGGCGGCTTCGAGCGCCCAGATCAGCGCTTCGCGCGTTTGCGCCGGATCGATAATTGCGTCTACCCACAGTCGCGCGGCGGCATAGCGCGGATCGGTCTGACGCTCGTAGGTCGCACGCGTGGTTTCGCGTAGCTCGTTCCTTTCGGCCTCCGAAAGTTTTTTGCCGGCGCGCTCCAGTTGCTTGATCTTGATTTCCACCAGCGTGGACGCAGCCGCATCTCCGCTCATGACGGCGTAGCGGGCCGTGGGCCAGGCGAAGATAAAACGCGGGTCAAACGCTTTTCCGCACATCGCGTAGTGTCCGGCGCCAAAGCTTCCCCCGCAGATGACGGCGATCTTGGGGACGACGCTGTTGGAGAGAACATTCACCAGTTTCGCGCCCGCACGAATAATCCCGCTCCGCTCAGCCTCTTTTCCAACCATGAAACCATTCACGTCATGCAAAAAAATTAACGGCACCAGCCCCTGATTGCAATCCATGATAAAGCGCGCCGCTTTTTCAGCGGATTCCGTGTAAATTACACCGCCAAACTCGATCCGCTTTTCGCCGCTTGCAGGGTCGATGGTGGACACGTGCTTCTTGTTGTTGGCCACAATTCCCACAGCCCAGCCCCCGATGCGCGCGTAACCGCACGTCAGGGTCTTGCCATACTCCGCGCGATATTCCTCGAACTTACTGCCGTCCACGATTCGGGCGATGATTTCCCGCATCTCATATTGCCGCCCCGGGTCCGACGAAAAAATGCCGTAGATCTCTTCCGCTGCGTAGGCTGGATGTTCCGTTTCTTTATAATCAAATCGAGCGGCGAGCGGGTGACCCATCTTGTCGACCAGCGCACGTATTCGGCTCAAACACGAATCGTCATCAGGCTCGCGAAAATCCACGGTGCCGCTGATTTCCGCATGCATTTTCGCTCCGCCAAGTTCCTCGGCTGACACTTTCTGCCCGATGGCTGCCTGAACGAGCGCGGGTCCGGCCAGAAACAGGCCAGAGCCTTCCGTCATCAGGATGTGATCGCACATCACGGGAAGATACGCGCCACCGGCGACGCACATCCCCATGATGGCGGTGATCTGCGGAATTCCCTTTGCGCTCATGACCGCGTTATTTCGGAATACGCGCCCAAAATCATCCGTATCTGGAAACACGTCTTCCTGCAGGGGAAGGAATATGCCCGCCGAATCCACCAGGTAGATGGTTGGAATATGATTTTCGATGGAAATATTCTGAGCGCGAATTACTTTTTTGGCGGTGAGAGGAAAAAACGCTCCGGCCTTCACGGTGGCGTCATTTGCAATCACCATCACCAGGCGGCCGCAGACGTGGCCGAGGCCCGTTATGGTCCCGGCCGCGGGCGCGCCGCCCCATTCCTCATACATTTCGTGCGCCGCATAGACTCCCAACTCAAAAAACAATGTGCCGGGATCAATCAGTTTCGCGATGCGTTCGCGTGCGGTTAAGCGGCCCTTTTTGTGTTGGGATTCGATGGCCTTGGCGCCGCCGCCATGATGAATATCGGTCTCTTGATTCTTGATTTCCGTGAGCAAGTCGATCAACCGGCGGGTATTTTTTTCGTAGTCGGATGAACTTCGATCGACCTGGCTTTCGACCACTGAACTCGTCAAGGACTGCTCCTCATGAGATAAACTGAGCGGCGTTACGCGCCCGGCGACTGACCAGTATATGCCGATTCGCCGTGGTTGTGCATTGTCAACGGGCGGCGATGCACGCTATTGTATGGCGGGTGGCCGGCAGTGTCTCAGGCTCGAAAAGCCTGTTTCATGTTTACTGCGTCTAAGTCTTTGTCTGGATGTACTTGTTGTGTGCTCTGGCTCAGGAGGGCTGAAATGGTATCCGCGCACTGCAGTCGAATCATGATGGTGGGATTTTTGGCCGTGTTCGCAGCCGCGACCGCCTCAAGTCAGAATCCACCACCGAAGACTCCAATCAAGAAGGCTCCCGTGAAAACAGCTTCCGGCAATGCGTCCGCGGCCAGCGGCACGCCAACCCTTAAATTTGAAAAGTACACGCTCCCGAATGGACTCGTTGTGATCCTTTCCGAGGATCACCGCCTTCCGCTGGTTTCGACGAACATCTGGTACCACGTGGGACCGGCGAACGAAGTCGCCGGCCGCACGGGCTTCGCGCATCTGTTCGAGCATATGATGTTCGAAGGCTCGAAGCATGTGACGGGTAACGCGCATTTTCGATATTTGGAGGCAGCTGGAGCCACCGATATTAACGGCACGACGGATTTCGATCGCACCAATTATTTCGAGACTCTGCCGTCGAATCAGCTCGACCTGGCTTTGTGGCTCGAATCGGACCGCATGGGTTATCTGCCCGACCAGCTTGATCAGGCCAGCCTGACCAACCAGCAGGACGTGGTACGAAACGAACGGCGGCAGAGCGTCGAGAACGCTCCCTACGGAATTGTGGAAGAAGCGCTGTTCCATAATTTGTTCCCGAAGGGACATCCATATTATGCCGACGTCATTGGCTCGCACGCGGATATCCAGGCGGTAAAGCTGCAGGACGTTCGCAATTTTTTCAAGCTGTACTATGCTCCGAATAATGCCAGCCTGGCGATTGTCGGCGATTTTGATCCCGCACAGGCCAAGCAGCTTGTCGCCAAGTATTTCGGTCCGCTCAAAAGAGGCGCGCCGGTGCCGAGAATTACGGCTGTTACCCCTCCCATTACTAAGGAGCGCCGCGCCATAATCACCGATCAGGTGGAGCTCCCGCGCGTATATGAGGGTTGGCTTACTTCTAGAATCTTCAAGCCCGGGGATGCGGAGGCGGATTTAACAGCGAACATCCTTGGTGGTGGCCGCTCCAGCCGCTTGTACAAAAAACTTGTCTATGAGAAACAAATTGCACTCGATGTCAGCGCTTCGCAAAATTCCCTGATCCTGGGCTCGGTATTCGAAATCGTAGTCACCGCGCGGCCCGGCCACACGCCTGAAGAAATCGAGAAGGCCGTCGATGAGGAACTGGCAGCGTTGCGCAAAGACGGGCCGACGTCCGCTGAACTTGAACGCGCAAAAAACAGCGGCGAAACCCGCATTATTCAGGGCCTGGAGCGGCTGGGAGGTTTTGGCGGCGTCGCCGACCGCTTGAACGAATACAATCATTACCTGGGAACGCCTGATTACCTCGCCCAGGACCTCGGCCGCTACCGGAATGCAACGGTTGCATCGGTGAAAGCGTTCGCCCAAGCGCAACTGAAACCGGACGCGCGAGTGGTCATTTATGGAATTCCGGGAAAGCCCGATTTGGGCCCGGAAGTTGCCACCCCGGCAACGGAAGAGAAGGGAAAGAGCACCGGTGGCGAGGCTGTTAACGCGGATGCTCCCTGGCGTGCCACCGCTCCGGAAGCGGGGCCTGCGAGGCCTCTCAATCTTCCGGTCCCGGAAATTTTCAAGCTGCAGAATGGCCTTACCGTAATTTATAACCGCAGGCCAGGGCTTCCAGTGGTCGCCGCGAACCTGGTTTTCAATTCGGGAAGCGGCGCGAACCCGACGAATAACCCGGGCCTCGCCAGCTTTACCGCGAACATGCTGCAGCAGGGAACGGCGACGCGCAGCGCTACTCAGATTGCCGATGAAGCCGCATTGCTGGGCGCCTCTCTTCAGTCTGGAGCCACGATGGACAGCTCCAGCGTTTCAACCAGTTCGCTAGCCAGGAATTTTCCCGGCGCGCTCGATCTGCTCGCGGATGTGGTTCTGCATCCGACGTTTCCTCCCGATGAAGTCGAACGCCGGCGAGCCTCGCGCCTGGCGGCGTTTGCCGACGACCGCGGCAATCCCAACATCGTCGTGGCTCGCGTCAGTGTGGCCGCATTGTTTGGCCCGAATCACCCCTTCGGTTACGACAATGTGGGAACGGAAGACTCCATCAAAGCCATGACGCGCGACGACATGACAAATTTCTGGAAAGCACATTATGTTCCGAGTAACGCGGCGCTGGTCGTGGCCGGAAATATCTCCCGCGAAGATCTGGAGGCTTTGGCGGAAAAGAAATTTGGCAACTGGAAGGGCGGAGATGCGGGTAGGCCCAACATCGGAGCCCCGGATGGCACAAAGGCGAGAATTGTTATCGTGGACCGGCCCGAGGCCCAGCAAACCATGGTGCGGTTGCTGCAATTAGGCGTCGGGCGCGCGACCCCGGACTATCCCGCGCTCGAAGTAATGAACTCCGAGCTGGGCGGACTTTTCTCCAGCCGAATTAACCTGAATCTTCGCGAGGCGCACGGCTACACGTATGGAGCAAGTTCGGTATTCGTCTATCGCCGCTCGCAGGGCTACTTCCTTACCGGTGGCGGGATTCGCACGGACGCTACAGCCCCGGCTGTGACGGAAATCATCAAAGAAATTCGGCGAATGATCGACACGCCGATGACCTCGGAAGAGTTGAGCCTGGCCGAGGATTCCCAGGCCCGATCGCTTCCCGGACTTTTTGAGTCCAGCAATGAGGCGGCCGGCGCGTTCGCGGAAATCTTCGAATACAATTTGCCGCCGGGGTTCTACTCGACATTGCCGGAAAAGCTATCCAGCGTTTCTGCGGCGGACGCGGAATCCGTGGCGAAAAAATATCTGCACCCGGATCAGATGATACTGGTCTGCGTGGGCGATCGGGCCAAGATCGAACCTGAACTTCAGAAGCTCGATCTAGGGCCGATTGAGATCCGCGATGGCGACGGGAAAATCGTGCAATAAAAGGCGTCTTCTCGCGGTCGTGTACATGGGCGGCTGGCGTACCGGGAGATTTATACTTTTTGTCCGGCGGCGCGTTGAACGAAAGTGACAATATCCTGCGTCGACGTTCCGGGGAGAAAAACCTCTGCGATTCCGGCTTTCTTCAAGGCGGGAATGTCGGCTTCCGGGATGGTTCCTCCCAACAGAACGGTAACGTCTCCCATGCCATTCTTTTTCAGCAGTTCCATCAATTGCGGGGCCAGGGTATTGTGCGCGCCTGAAAGAATGGAAAGTCCGATTACATCAACATCTTCCTGCGCTGCAGCGGATGCAATCATTTCCGGCGTCTGCCGCAATCCCGTGTAGATCACTTCCATTCCCGCATCTCGTAAGGCGCGGGCAATAATCTTTGCGCCCCGGTCGTGGCCGTCCAGGCCAGGTTTCGCGATCAGAACCCGAATTTTCTTTCCCGGCATCAGTCTTCGTGTCTTTGTGTGTTCGTGTTGGAACTTTTCCATTCCTGACGATATACGGCGCACACAGAAGGAATTTAACACAGAGATTGCGGAGAACACAGAGGCAGAGACAACACGAGTTGCTACGTTACCGCGGTTTCATGATAAGTGCCGAAGACGTCTCGCAAGGCCTCGCAAATTTCTCCGAGCGTGGCGTACGCTTTCACGGCGTCGTAAAGAAAAGGCATGAGGTTTGCTTCGCCCGCGGCGGCTGTACGCAGTGAGGAAAGGCGGCGCGCAACCTCATCGCTCGAGCGGTGAGCGCGAAGTTCCCGAAGACGGTCGATTTGTTGGGCGCGAATCGACTCATCGATTTGCAGCGTGTGGATCGGCTTCTCCTCGCTCACGTATTCATTCACGCCGACGATGATCTTCTTCTTGTGGTCGATTTCCATCTGGTAGCGATAAGACGCGTTGGCAATCTCGCTCTGCGGGAAAGATCGCTCGATCGCGGGGAGCATGCCTCCCAAGGAATCAATCTTGCGAATGTAATCCCACGCCCCGCTTTCGATTTGATTGGTGAGCGCCTCGACAAAGTACGAGCCGCCCAGGGGGTCGGCCGTATTGGCGACGCCGCTCTCATGCGCTATCACTTGTTGAGTGCGCAGGGCGAGGGTCGCCGCAAACTCAGTGGGCAGCGCCCAGGCCTCATCGAGCGAATTCGTGTGTAACGATTGTGTGCCTCCAAGCACGGCGGCCATGGCCTGCAGAGCGGTGCGAACGATATTGTTATACGGTTGCTGCGCGGTCAGGGAGCATCCCGCGGTTTGCGCATGGAAACGAAGAGCCCGGGACCGCGGGGATTTTGCGCCGAATCGCTTGGTCATAATGTGGTACCAGATGCGGCGCGCGGCACGATATTTGGCGATCTCTTCAAAGAAATCGTTGTGCGCGTTGAAGAAAAATGAAAGACGCGGCGCAAACTCATCTATCGGCAAGCCGCGTCGAATGGCCCACTCCACATATTCGATGCCATCGCGCAGCGTAAACGCCAATTCCTGAATCGCGGTCGAGCCTGCCTCCCGAATGTGGTAACCGCTGATTGAAATCGTATTGAATTGCGGCACGTGGCGCGTGCCAAATTCAATCGTGTCTGTCACCAGGCGCATGGAAGGCTCAGGCGGGTAGATAAATTCCTTCTGCGCGATGTACTCTTTCAGAATGTCATTTTGAAGCGTGCCACGAACCGCATTCCAGCCAACCTTCTGCTTTTCGGCAACGGCAAGATACATCGCCCATAGAATCGCGGCAGGGGAATTGATGGTCATCGAAGTGGTGACGTCGCCAATCGGAATCTGATCGAAGAGCGCCTCCACGTCCGCGAGGGAACTGATCGCGACGCCGCACTTACCTACTTCGCCCTCGGCCAGTGGATGATCGGAGTCGTAGCCCATCAGCGTTGGCAAATCAAAGGCCACGGAGAGTCCCGTTTGTCCTTGAGAGAGCAGATAGCGCAGGCGATGATTGGTGTCGGCAGCCGAGCCAAATCCCGCGAACTGCCGCATGGTCCAGAGGCGCTCGCGATACATGGAGGGGTGAATTCCCCGCGTGTAGGGTGGTTCGCCCGGGACTCCTAGATCACGCGTGGAATTCCAATCGGCCAGATGTTCAGGTGTGTAGAGCCTCTCGATGGGGTGGCCGGAAACCGTCGTGAATTTGTCGGGGACTTCGGATTTGCCGCCGGCCAGCTCAGGAGCATCGGGTTTGCGTAGGCGATCCATCGTACGGCCACATTGTGCGTCAAGTTTTGTGGATACGATATAGCTTAAAATTTCAAAGTGATGTTTGTGCCGGATAGAAAAATAAAGGGGCGCTCAAAATGCGCCCCTTGTTTTCGCAATGCTCTTTGCTTTCCCGCCTCGTCAGTCAACGATGCCCGGCTTACTGTCGAGTGCCACTGTTGGAAGCTGGAGTCTCTCTCGACGACGATGGGGACTGGTTGGCATGGTCTACATATATTTCGCCGGTGGACGTCGTGCCCGGAATCAGGGTGTCCTTGGAGACGTGGCCTGACTTGGAGTCCGCAATCGTAATGTTATTTGCTTCCATCGTGCGGCCCATGGCTCGATCGAAGTTCACCTTGGCTTCGGCCAAATTGACCTCGGCGCGGACTTCCGCGCTGGCGGCCGTAGCGAGGGCTTGCTGGTCGGAAACAATCATGAAAATGGTGGAAGCGCCGAGTTCCAACTTTTTCTGTTCCTGGTCAAGTGTTTGCTGCTGAAGCTCGCGAGTCTTGATGGCGGCGTCCACTGCTACACGATCCTGAGACAGCAGGATTTGCGCGTTGTGAACATCCAGAGCGATGTTGTTCAAATTTTGGGCGTACTTTGCTTCGTCTTGACGCTTCGTCAGCACGGATTGGATGTTGAGCCCCTGTGCCTGGCGATTGCGTATTGGAATGGTCAAAGCGATCTGCGCATTGAACTCAGGATACGTACCGAGAAATTCACTGTCCAACGCGGAGCCCAGCCCCGATATGATTTGCGGAGGAGGTGTGCACGTGGTCGCCGGTGGGACGGGTACACAACTGAATCTGGTATCGCCTGAAAGGGCCGCTCCTGTATAGGTTGCCGATAGGTTCAGAATAGGCAGAAGAGCGTTCCGTGTAGTCTGGACGTTGATGTCATCCGCCTTCACGGCAATGGTCGACTCCAAAACCTCCGGGCGTTTCGTAACCGCCTCCTTGATAGCGTCTTCCAGGGAAATAGTTTCGACAGGCGGCGGAGCGGTTGCCGTGTCAGTGGGAATAACTTCGACGTTACGAAGCATCGGCGAATTGGGGTCCTTGGCAATCAAAATCATGAGCTGATTTTCATCCTGCAGCTGGACCGTTTGCGCGGCAATCAGTCCTTGCTGGGCGGATGCGAGTTGAGCTTCGGCGCGAATAACCTCGAGAGGCGCCAACGTGCCGATTTCGACCTGTTTTTGATTGTCGCTGTAAAGTTTTTGCGCCAGTGTGACCGACTCCTTATTCACGTCCACATTTCCGCGAGCGTAAACCAATTCCCAATAGGCGTTTCCGACGGCTGTAATCGAGGTGATAACCTGCTGCCGAAACAACTGATCGGAATAATTCTTATTCAGTCGGGCAATTCGAATGTTCCGCTCATTCACGAGCAGGCCAAAACCATTCAGTAGCGGCTGGTTCACGGCAAACACAAATGAAGAAGTGATCGAAGGGCTGAAAAAGTTCGCGGCGCTGGACGTGGATGCGCGGGTATTATTGAACCCGGCCGTGAAAGAGGTCCCCGTATGAAATCCCTGCGAGTAGAGCAGGTTCCCGATGGCGGTGTGTGTGCTCAACGATGTGAAATTAGTGGCGGGGCCCGTGCCTGCGCCGGTACCGGCCGTCAGGGGGTTATTCACCGGAATGGTGCGAGCGTCCAAACTCATCGTCGCGGAAAACTGGGGATCGAAACTGATCGCGGGAAAATTTCCGGATGCCGCGAATGTTCCTCGAGAAAGGCCGCCCCCCATGGTATTGAGAATATTGCCTTCCGCAATCCAGGGGCCGTACCGCTGGATTGTTATGTCCAGGTTGTTCTGCAACGCCAGGTCGATTGCGTCCTGCAGGCTAATCTGCAACATTCCGTTTTGAATCATCTGGTCGATTCGCGGAGAATTCGTCAGAACCGGCTCTGGAATACTGATAGGGATGTAAGGAGCAAAAGGATTAGGAAACAGCCAGGGCAGTCCATGAGTGTAATCCTGATCCGAAACACGAATGGTGCGGGCCGGAACCGGGGACTGGACCTGCACTGCCACTGGCGTTCCCCCAGGCTGGGGCGCCGCTGTTTGCCCAGCTTGCGGCGATGAAGGTTGCGCCGCTTGCTGCTGCGCCAATGCCGGCGCGACCGGCGCCAAAGCTGTTATCGCCATCAGGCAAAGGGCTAGCGTAGTACGGTAGAGCCTTCCAGTCATTTGTATGTTTTCCTCTCGTACAGAATAAACTCAGCAAAACATGAATTGTGAATGTTAACTCTATTAAACGTGCGGCGAAGCCGAATTGTTTCAATTATTTTCGGACGATTGCGCCGCAACCGGCCTTACCGGAAATGCCGGCATAGCCTTGCACACGTCACCACCCTCGTTTTCCCGCCAGCTATCGGATTCATTGATAAACGATAAACGCATGTATTGGACGCGAGAATTTGCCGCAGGTCAAGGGCGATGTCAAATTTGCTTGTAGTATCGTGCATGTCATTCCTTGACAATCGGATGCGGGGTGGGTAGTCTGGCGCACTATGAGGCCGGAAGCCGTCATTCGTATACTGGAAGATGCAGGCGCGATCCGGCAAGGGCATTTCGAACTAACGTCGGGCCTGCACAGCGGCACCTATGTTCAGTGCGCACTGGTCCTGCAGTATCCCAAGTATGCGGAACAGTTAGGACGAGCTCTGGCGGCGGAATTCCTCGACCTGCGTGTGGATTGCGTTGCATCCCCGGCCCTTGGCGGAGTGATATTAGGGCATGAAGTGGCGCGCGCCATCCCGGCTCGTGGCGATGGCATGCCGGTACGCGCTATTTTTGTGGAGCGCGATGCCACCGGCGGGCTGAGCCTGCGGCGCGGATTCCGTGTGGAACCGGAGGAGCACGTTCTGGTGATAGAGGATGTCTGGACCACCGGCGGGTCAACATGCGAAACGATTCGCGTGCTCGAGGAAGCGGGCGCTTGCGTGGTCGCCGCAGGGGCGTTAATTGATCGAAGCGGCGGTCGAATCGAGCTGCCGGTTAGAACCGAAGCGCTGGTGGAATTGAAGATTGAAAGCCATATTCCGGCGGAATGTCCATTGTGCCGCGATGGAAGCCTGGCTATGAAACCAGGCAGCCGGTTTGCTCGCGCCAACTCATAGCCGTAGCCTGGCCATAACCCAGGCGGATCAAACTTCAATACGATGGCGCGGCGGACATGCCACCCCTTCTGTAACTCGTCTCTAAATTGTTGCCTGCGTGCGATAATCCTGAACAGAACTCATGCGCAATATCAAAATCACCGTGGCCTACGACGGAACCGATTTTCGAGGCTGGCAGATCCAGCCCGGGCAGCCCACCGTGCAGGGGGCTCTGCTCGACGTCGCGGAAAAGCTGACCTGCCATCGTCCCATGATGTATGCAGCGGGACGCACCGATGCCGGAGTTCACGCCATGGGCCAGGTTGCGCACTTCAAGACGCCGTCGGATATGAGTGCGGGCGATTTCCAACGGGCTTTTAACGCGTTGTTACCGGCATCTGTTCGCGTGCTGACCGCGGAAGAGGTAGGATCTGATTTCCACTCGCGATGGGACGCTAAGGCCAAGACTTATCATTACAGAATTTTCCGCGGTCGGGTCGTGCCGCCCTCGTTATGGCGCTATATCCAGCATGATCCGTATCCGCTCGATTTTGAGGCCATGGCCGAAGCCGCGCGCTGCTTTGAAGGGGAGCACGACTTTACATCGTTCGCCGCGTCGACAGGATCGGAGGAAGACGATCGGGAGCGCGAAATGAAGCGAGTGATCTATGGGTCTGAGATGTTACGAAGCTTTCAAACGAATGGCGCCGCCTCGGATGAAGAGTGGACCTACGTCATTCGTGGGAAATCCTTCCTGCGTTATATGGTGAGGAAGATCGCCGGCACATTGATTGACGTCGGACGCGGAAGACTTAAGCCCGGCGAAATTTCCAAACTTTTTGATTTGCGCGATCGTTCCAAATCCGGGCCGACCCTGCCGCCGCAGGGCCTCTGGATGATGGAAGTGGAATACGCCGGCGCGGAGCATAACCGGCATGAATCGATGCCAACCGCCGCGGCCGTGCTCGATACTCGGATGAGCGAAGAATCCAAGATTTGAGCAACGTGCCGGTTTACAAGAATCGCGCTCTGGCCCGATGGGAATGGTTCGAGTAGAATGCACAGGATTGGCACATCGCTGGTTCGCCTGAAGAGTTAGTATGGATGGCGGCAATGCTGATCTAGGAGAGAAATTACAGATGCCTGAAGAGAGTACCCCGCAGACTACGCCTTCCGTTGTCGCGTCGAAGCCGCCTGCGGTTGCGGCCCCGGTTGCCGAAGCCGCGCCCGTGGAGCAGAAAATAAAGGTGCGCAAGCCGAAACAACGTTCCTGCGATGAAAAAGACGCCAAAGGGAAACTGTGCGCCGGACACTTGAAGCGCTGGTACGATTTCCCGAAAGATGTGGAAGCCAGGATCGGGGCCGGAGCGGAAATTTATCGCTGCGAGTTCTGCAAGACGCTGTACAAGCCGGACCCCAAGCAAATGCCGCACAGCTTCACGTTGCGATACTAGTGCGGGCCGGAGCTCCGACCCTGAGTGAACAATTTACGTTTGCGGCTCTTTGCATTTGACCACTGAGACAAAATGTTGGAGACTGGCACGCTCGGCGCGAGGGCAGCATTTTTTTCGTCGCGGCTGTGTGAGCCGTGAAGCGCTACCTTTTTTTCTCCCTGATTGGACTTTTTGTGACCGCCTTCCTCCAGAACCCTGCGCGAAAGCTTGCAGCGGCGTCCTTGAATAACGATCCGAGAGTTACGCGCGTCATGGATGTGCTCCGGGATACGGTCGCGGACGCCAACGAGGAACAAGTCCGCATCACCGAAATTGCCGCCCCGCCCTTTCATGAAGCAACGCGAGCGGCGTATTTGAAACAACTGCTGTCCGGCGCGGGACTCCAGACGGAAATGGATTCGACCGGAAATGTGATCGGAGAATTTCCGGGAAAGTCTCAGGACATCGTGCTGATCACCGCTCATTTGGACACTGTATTTCCCGCCGGAACCGATGTGCATGTGAAAAAGCAGGGCGGCAGGATGCTCGCCCCGGGGATCTCGGATAATGGCACCGGCCTGGCAGCCCTGGTGATGGTGGCCCGGGCGTTTCGCGAAGCAAAGATCAAGACGAATTACACGATTTTGTTCGTGGCGGATGTGGGTGAAGAAGGCGAAGGGAATCTTCGCGGCATTCGTGCGCTCGTGGACAGATATCGCCAGAATCTGAAGTACGTCATTGCTCTCGACGGCGCGGCCACCGAATATGTCACCACGGCGGCCGTGGCATCGCGCCGAATCGAAATTACGATCAGCGGTCCCGGAGGGCATAGCTGGTCGGATTTCGGCACGCCGAATCCGATTCACGCACTGGGGCGAGGAATCTCTCGCTTTGTGAGTTCCCATGTTCCCGAGTTTCCCAGAAGCAGTTTCAACATCGGACTGATTGAGGGTGGAAGCTCGGTGAATTCAATTCCAACCCGCGCTGCGATGAAGATCGATTTGCGCTCCGAATCGGAAGCCGAACTTGGCAAACTCGAAGGCATTTTACGCGAATCGGTGCGCGCGGGAGTGGATGCTGAACTCCAAGCCTCGCGCGATCGCGGAATCGTGGGCTCAAACCTGCTCGATCTGAAAGTTGCGGTGTTGGGAGTGCGGCCCGCCGGGGAGCTTGCCGAGAATTCTCCGCTGCTGGCGGCTTTGCTCGCCGCTGATGGTCAGTTGGGCAACCGTTCTCGCCATGAGCGTTCTTCCACGGACGCGAATATTCCGCTGTCGCTCGGCATTCCTGCGATTTCCCTTGGCGCGGGCGGGCACAGTGGCGGCGCGCACACAACAGAGGAGTGGTTCGATCCGCAGGGACGGGAGCTAGGACTTCAACGCGTTGCTCTTACCTTGTTGGGTGTGGCTGGACTGGAGCCTTGAAGGCCGTCGCGGGATTCTGGTCCACAGGTTAAAGCTAGGCTTTAATATCCGGGACTACATTAAAGGAAAGCTTTAACACAAAACAGCTCACAGGCACCAAGAGGGCTCGAAAACAGCTACGGCGCAACTCCTATTGCGCCTGTCTCCGTATTCTCGGTGTCCTCTGTGTTAAATCCTCGGAATCATTTACTGTTGGTTTCGGAATTCGATCATTTGAATCTCGCCGTCCCACGATTTCTCCGAAACGATTTGGTAGCTGATCCGCGCAGTATGCCCGCGTAGCGCAGCGCAGGACGCGGCTTTAGCAGGCGAAGACGTTCCTGCAGGCGTAACCGGGAGATGTGACACATCATCGGCATGAAGATGCATCACGATGGTCGCAGCCTTAAGGGTAAGCAAGACTTGGGGCAAGTTCTTGCAGACGACATCGGTGATCGTCCCAATCATTGAGTAGATGCGAGAACTGGGTGATATCGCGGGTGGCGGCACCGGGTTTGGCGACTCCTGCGTCGGATCGGCTCGGCGTGGTCGCACGGTTGGTTGATCGCCCGGTTCCGTCTTGCGCTGAATGCGCAGTGTCCGATCTGAAGAAATATCGTCGGAAATCGATCGAGACCCGGCTTCGGGTGCACTTGAGGCTGAGGTTGACGCCGGACCTGACGCTGAGGTGGTGGGACTGGGTGGCGGCGCTGTCGGCGCAGAGGCCCCAGATGTGCTTCCCGTATTGCCAATAGCTGCCGTGCCAGACTGTGGCCCTACGGCAGACTGCGCTGCATTCGGTGCGTTCGTTCGTTGCGCTGTAATTGAAGCTACCGTGTCTTTGCGCCCTAGCTGTTCCTGAATAGCCGCCACCTGATGCTGGTAGCCGGATTCCCCGGGTGCCAGAGTTGCCGCGCGTTGTGCAGCCGGCAAAGCCTTCGGCATTGTCTCCGGACGCAACGCGTATAGCGCGGCAAGGTTAAACCAGGCGGATGCAAATTCAGGATCGAGCGCCACGGCCTTTTCGAAATTGGCGACCGCGCCGGGCGGGACGCCGGTTGCGCCATTTTGTGCCATGGCCGTCAGTGCCAGACCGTAATAGGTCAACGCGCTTTTCGAATCAATCTGAGAAGCACGCTCGAAATGCTTTTGCGCTTCCTCCGGCTGATTTTGGCGAAGCTGCAAAAATCCCATGCTCTCCTCGGCGAATGCCAGCGATGGATCCAGCATGATCGCATTTTCCAGCTTGGTCTCCGCCGCGTCGAAACGTCCGCGGGACAATGAGAAGTCTCCCAGGCGCGCTTCGAGTTCCGCGGGCGTCAGCGTTCGGGAGGAGGTGACCGCATCGGGATGCACGTCGCCGCTTCCGGGGATTCCCGGGCGCGCCGCTGCTCTCTGCTTGAAGTAAACCTCCAATTTGTTTTGCAGTTGATTCAGGTCCCCAAAGACCTGGCGGGCCGCCAGCAGCGAATCCGTCCCCTTCTCAACCAGGTCCACGTACCGATCCAACGATTTCGCTTTTGACATCTCCGGGTCGGAGATCAAGTAGTGGACCAGCGTCCGCGACTCGGCGGAGTACACGGTAGGTTCCCCACCGGTGCTGTAATAAGCGGAATTCCGATCGACGTGAAACACAAGATCGAGCGGGAGCAGCGGACTTCTGAACAGGGCGCTCAGATCTTCCGGGTCGAGTCGGCCTGGAACGGCGCCCTTGTCGCTCACCGACATATTTTCGAATATGCTGGCATATCCCAATTCGAGCCACGGCGGCAAATCGCGATAACTGAGTTTGAGAACCTTGCGTGCATACTCCCTGTAAATATCGTGATACGGCACTTCTCCGGAAGCGTTCGTACGCAGGGCGATGCGGTCGCGTTCCTCACCGGACACAAACATGCCGGTCGGTTGTTCCCGGCGCTTGTCGACGGGGAATTCCGGGAAAACCGTGGCGAATGATTTGCCGTCCTTCGCCGCGAGGATTAGTGTGGGTATGCCGTTGTCCAACCGGGCGTTTGGCAAAGACAATTGGAAAACGCCGCGAAGCTGTTCGAACTCCTCCGCTACACGGCTTGCTAATTTATCGCCACCGTCGCTGGCCACGATGAAATGCGCGGTGCGAACTTCGTCCCATGTGATGACTTTATCCGGCTTCTCGGCTTTTTCCTTATCTTTGTCCTTATTCTTATCGGCGCCGCTTGCCGGCACAAGAAAAATTACGCTCAGGAGAGTCGTAAGAAGGATGGGCAGCGTTTTACGAATATTCATTTTTCGCGGCACGTTCCATAGGTTCAGGCCTCGGATGGCCTTCTGTCAATGGAACAGAACGAGTTTGCGGACAAGATAGCCCTCTCATTGCGATTCCCGAATCGCGAAGTGGGTTGCCTTCGGTTCCAGACGGAACTACACTGCTGCGGTCGTCAAAGAGATGCTCATCGACCACGCTTTACCGCACGTCGTCATTTTTGCGCGCTATCCCATTTCCGCCGCGTGAACCTCCGTCTCAAAGCCGATTTAGCGCTGGTGGGTTGCTCGTTCCTGTGGGGAACCACGTTTGTGATCGTCCAGCGCGCGCTTGTCGACTCCTCCGTATTTTCCTTTCTGGCCGCCCGGTTTGTCCTCGCCGCGGTTGTGCTGGCATTCGTTTACCGCGCCGACCTGCGCAAATTGACTCGTGCTGAATTTTTGGCCGGCCTCCAAATCGGACTCTTCATGATTTTTGGGCATGCCTTTCAGACGGCCGGCTTGCGCGAAACCACGCCGTCAAAGGCCGCATTTGTAACCGGCTTCAGCGTTGTCCTGGTTCCTGTCTTGCTAGCGATATTCTGGCGTCGTCCCGCAAATGCCTGGGTGTGGACAGGGGCCTTGGCTTCGCTTGCGGGACTGTACTACCTGACTGTTTCATCGGCGGGGCTCACGGACCTCAATCGTGGGGACCTATTTGTTCTGGTCTGTTCGATCCTATTCGCGGTTCAGATCATTCTTATCGGCGTCTATACACCCCACTTTTCCGTGGGAGCGCTGAGCCTGGTGCAGGTTGCCACCGGAGCGGTGGTTTCGGTGGTAGCCATCCCCGTGGTTGCAGTTGCCGGTTGGGAAACGCCGCGCCTGCATCTGACCTCTTCGCTGCTATTTGCAATTGTCGCCACGGCTGTCCTGACAACGGCACTCGCATTCTCGGTCCTGGTTTGGGCCCAGAAATACACCACCGCGACACATGCGGCCCTTATCCTGGCGCTGGAGCCTGTGTTCGCAGCGTTTACTTCTTACGTCGTTATCCATGAACGGTTGGGCGGTAGGGCACTGGTTGGTGCTGGACTGATCTTGGCCGGGATCCTGATTGTGGAATTAAAGGGCTGAACGAACAGGTAAGTCAGCTCCGGTGATTGCCTTGGATTAAGTCACCCTTGGTGAATGTTTTGAATCCACGGTTCCGTACAGCGTTGCGCTGGGATGGGCTCGTTGTTCGTACGTGGTGATCTCAGGCTCAAGTTTAAGTGTCAGACCGATATCGTCGAGCCCCTCGATCAGGACACGTTTTCGAAATTCACCAATTTCAAATCTGTAATTCAAGCCCGACGAATCGCTGATGGTCTGCTTCGCCAAATCCGCTGTGACCGTGTATCCCTCGGCTTCTTCGGTGCGCTTAAAAAGCTCATCTATTTGCGCTTCAGGCAAGGTAACGGGAAGAATGCCGTTCTTAAAGCAGTTGTTATAGAAAATATCGGCATAGCTTGGGGCAATCAGCACTCGAAAGCCGTAGTCGGCCAGCGCCCAGGGGGCGTGCTCGCGGCTGGAGCCGCATCCGAAATTTGCGCGTGCCAGCAAAACGGACGCTCCCTTATATCGCGGCGCATTCAAGATGAAATCGGGATTGGGCTTTTCCCCAGCGAAATATCGCCAGTCGTAGAACAAGAACCGGCCGAAGCCGGTCTTCACCTGGAGTTTCACAAATTGCTTGGGAACAATCTGATCGGTATCGACGTTAATCCGATCGATCGGAATCACCAGCCCCATGTGTGTCGAAAATGGCTTCATCCTTTACTCCACCGCGTCCACGTTCGAATCGCGAATGTCCACAAAGTGTCCGGCAATCGCCGCCGCCGCGGCCATAATCGGGCTCACCAGATGCGTCCGGCCGTCCTTACCTTGCCGGCCTTCAAAATTCCTGTTGGACGTGCTGGCCGCGCGCTCGCCGGCGGGCAAGACGTCGGGATTCATGCCTATGCACATACTGCATCCTGCATCGCGCCATTCAAAACCGGCGTCACGAAAAATTTTATCTAATCCCTCGGCCTCGGCCTTCTCCTTAATCGACATGGAGCCAGGCACGACTAGCGCTTCTTTGACGTGCCTCGAGATGTGCTTCCCGGCCACCACACGCGCGGCGGCCCGCAGATCGTTGAGGCGGGAGTTCGTGCAGGAGCCAATAAACACGCGGTCAATCGCAATATCAACCATCAGGGTTCCCGCTTTCAGTCCCATGTACTCGAGCGCCCGCGCCGCAGCTTCCCGATCGTCGAGCTCAGGGAACGACGCCGGGTCCGGCACCTTGTCCGTAACACTGGTAACCATGCCTGGATTTGTGCCCCAGGTGATTTGCGGCGCAATTTCCGAGGCTTCTAGGGTAACGGTGTCATCGAACTCCGCGCCCTCATCACTGACGATGCTCTTCCAATGGTCAACAGCTTGCTCGAATGCCTTGCCTCGAGGAACGTAAGGACGTCCTTCCATGTAGGCAAATGTCGTGTCGTCAGGGGCGATCATTCCGGCGCGAGCCCCACCCTCGATGGACATGTTGCAAACCGTCATGCGCCCGTCCATCGAGAGCGCGCGAATGGCTGCGCCCGAATACTCGACCACCCGGCTGGTGCCGCCCCCAATTCCGATCTTGCCGATGATGGCCAGAATGATGTCCTTGGCTGACACGCCCTTGGACCTCGCGCCGTTGACGACGATGTGCATTGTCTTGGATTCAAACTGGTACAGACATTGCGTCGCGAAAACGTGCTCCACTTCGCTGGTGCCAATTCCAAACGCCAGTGTGCCGAACGCGCCGTGTGTTGACGTGTGGCTATCGCCGCACACGATTGTCTGGCCGGGCTGCGTTAATCCTAGCTCCGGTCCAATAATGTGCACGATGCCCTGGTCGTGACTGAACATGTCGAACAGCGTGATACCGGCTTCTTTGCAGTTGCGCTCGAGCGCATCCAACTGCCCGGCAGCGGCCTGGTCTAGAATAGGGAGATTGCGATTCTTTGTAGGGACCGAATGATCCATCACTGCAAAGGTCAGGTCCGGCCGGCGCACTTTACGACCTGCCGCTTTCAGGCCAGCGAATGCTTGCGGCGTAGTGGCTTCATGGATAAGATGCCGGTCTATATAGATCAGTGAGGGTTCGCCGGGAGCCTGATGGACCAAATGGGCATCCCAAATTTTGCGATACATTGTGCGAGATGGCATAGTTTTGCATCATAGTTTATCAGAACGGGCGGATTTCGCAACGCGACCCGGGGAGCGCACTCGTTCTGCGGTATGTTCTATCCCTCTTCTATGAAGAGTGGCGAACCCGTTTACCTTAGTATAGAGTCCAAGTGGTATAATAAAATTCGGCGTATCTGCCAACGCAAATTGCACGGAGGGGTGATTATGGGCATACAGATTCGGGAATTCACGGCCTGGGCGCGGAGTCGAAAAATCCTTGTGACCGTGTTGACCACCATGACGCTGGCGATCGGGATATTGATCGGCACCGTAATTTCCGGGCGCGTTGGTGTGGGAGCCTCCCATCCGGCCGCCGGTGCAACCGATGCAACGCCTCTAGCAATTCCCGATCCCGTTAAGCTGTCAAACGCCTTCACGGCTATTGCCAAGAAACTCGAACCCGCCGTGGTCAATATCTCCACGACGCAGGTGATTGAGCGCCGCGGGCAGGGTCGCGCCACTCCTCGCGGGCGCGGCGAGCAGAGCCCGGATGCGGATCCGCAGCAGCAACAGCAACAACAGCCGTTTCAAGATTTTTTCGATCGTTTCTTCGATTTCCCCGATCAGGGACCGACGGCCGAGAAAAGCCTGGGCTCCGGCATGATCGTGGACAAGAAGGGCTACATTCTCACGAATAATCACGTGGTTGATCAGGCCACCAAGATTCAGGTCACGCTGTATGGAGAGCAAACTCCTTACACGGCCAAACTGGTTGGCATCGACGAAGAAACCGATCTCGCTGTTCTGAAAATTGATGCTGGACGCGAATTGCCCGTCGCTGTCCTCGGAAATTCCGACGCTGTCGAAGTGGGCGACTGGTCGTTGGCGATTGGAAATCCATTCGGCTTCCTGCAGGGAAGCGTCACCGCCGGAATTATCAGCGCGAAAGACCGCGACAAAGTCGGCCAGCAATTTCAGAGATTTCTTCAGACCGATGCGGCCATCAATCCCGGAAATTCGGGCGGCCCGCTCGTGGACATGGCCGGTGAAGTGATTGGTATTAATACCGCCATCATCACGGGAAGCCAGGGCAACGAAGGCGTGGGTTTCGCGCTCCCGTCGAACACTGCCATCGGCGTGTATAACCAGATTATTGCCAACGGGAAGGTCACGCGCGGTTCGATTGGCGTTCAATTTACGGATGCTCATAGCACCAATCCGATCGTTCTGAGAGAACTTGGCGCGCCCTACGGAATCGTTTTGCAACGCGTGGAGCCGGGAAGTCCGGCGGAAAAAGCGGGCCTGCAATCAGGGGACGTGGTGACGTCGGTAAACGGCAAACCAATTCATACCGGCAACGACCTGGTGAACCCCATCGCCTCGGCAACGATTGGCAGCACTGTGCACGTCACCTACGTTCGAGACAAGAAGGAGCATGAAGCTAACTTAACGGTCGCCGACCGTACCAAACTTTTCCCGGATCGCGCTGGAGTTGCGGGCGCTCCCGGAGAGACTGGACCCACGCCTGCCGAATTCGGTTTGCGCCTGGAAGATCTCGGAACGGACCGGGCGCACCGCGCGGGCTTCGACAACATCAAGGGCGCGCTGGTGACCGCGGTCGATCCCGCAAGCTTCGCTGAAGACATCGGCTTTACTCGCGGCGATGTAATTACCGAGGTCAATCACACGGAGATTTCTTCCGTTTCCGATTATCGCAAGATCGCTGCGGGCCTTAAAGTTGGAGAGAATGTCCTGTTTAAGGTCCGGCGGCGCACCAGCAACGACCAGATGGACACTGTGTATCTGGCCGGAGTTGTGCCACCACCGGACAAATAACTGTTTCTATGAGCAAACAAATCTGGATTTGCCAACTCGGGGCCGCGCTTTTGCTAAGCGCGGCTCCTGCTGTTTCCACGCCCGCTTCTGCGCGTGCGCCGCAATCGGCAACAACTTCAAAACCGAAAACGAGAAAGAAAAGTTCAACTTCCAGAAAAAAGGGTACGCCGATCTCCCGTGCGCAGACCGCGCCTACGCCCGATCGCGTGCGCGAGATCCAAACGGCTCTCCAGGAGAAGGGCGCGTTTGAAGGCCAGCCAAACGGTAAGTGGGACCTCGCCACCGTGGAGGCCATGAAGAAGTATCAAGCGTCAAACAATCTGACGCCCACCGGAAAAATCGACGCATTGACATTGAAGCAGCTTGGTCTGGGGGCGGAAACAGCAGGAAAAGGCGCGCCTCTGGGCGGTGGTTCTTCTTCTCCCCCGCTTTAGACCTTATTCGCAACAGCGCAGTTGTATTTGGTCGGCTCCCGATAAGCCGATTCCGGGTGGAGGATTCGACTTCATCGGTACGATTCATCGAAAAACGGAAGGCCAGAAGTGATTAATGAACCACCCAATTATGAATAGCAGACCCATGACTGTATGAACGCCGACCGCTTTTCGAAACGAATCAGGATCTTGTTCACGAGAGACGACAGCTGACCCGTTCCCGAACCGCAAGGGGCTCACCGTTATGCCCATAAATTTGGACAACACGGCAAAAGCGATAACTATCAACCCCCATAACGCCCACATCTATGTGACCTCTCTGTGGGCTGCTGCCGGCATATCACGCATTGGCTATTCTCTCCCGTTGATTACAGCCACTTCAGCTATGTCTCATGGTGGGCGCGAGGCATACGAACTTCAATGGTACGAGCGGCCTATGTGACATATCTTAGAAACTGCCGCACTACCCGCCGACCGCCACGTTTGACGAGGCCGGAGGCCTCTGTTACATTGAAATACCACGCGGAAACTCCTCTCTCCCTCTTAAAATCGTGGGACGGAGTGCATACCAGCCGCTTGGCTGACCTTCAGGAGGCCATATGGCGACGAGCGCCGTTCCCAAGGTTCATAAGAATTTCATACAAGGCGAGTGGGTGGAAGCCCGCAGCGGCAGCGCCTTTGAAGATCGCAACCCCGCCGATCACACCGAACTGATTTCGATTTTTCCGTCTTCCTCACAGTTGGACGTGGACGACGCTGTCGACGCCGCAAAAAGCTCTCTCAGAAAATGGCGCCTGCTGCCTGCGCCAAGGCGCGCGGAAATCCTCTACCGCGCCGCGGAAACATTGGTGAAGCGCAAGGAAGACCTGGCCCGCGATATGACGCGAGAGATGGGCAAGCCACTGGCGGAAACGCGCGGCGACGTTCAGGAAGCAATCGACATGACCTATTACATGGCCGGAGAGGGCAGGAGACTTGCCGGTCAGACGGTTCCCTCCGAACTTGCCGACAAATTCGCCATGTCGGTTCGGGAACCTTTGGGCGTGGTGGGCATGATAACGCCGTGGAATTTTCCGATGGCCATTCCATCCTGGAAAATTATGCCGGCGTTGGTTTGCGGCAATACAGTCGTGATCAAGCCTGCCGAAGACACTCCGCTTTCCACATACAACCTCGTACAAATTTTAAGCGAGGCCGGACTCCCTCCGGGAGTCGTGAATGTTGTTAACGGTATGGGTCCCGATGCGGGAGCCCCGCTGGTAACGCACCCGGACGTGGCCGCCGTGAGCTTCACGGGCTCGACCCAAACGGGGCGGCTGGTGAATCAGGCCTGCGCTTCCACCTTTAAGCCTTGTCATCTGGAAATGGGAGGCAAGAACATCATCATGGTGATGGACGACGCAAATCTCGAGTTGGCCGTCGAAGGCGCCGTGTGGGGTGGTTTCGGCACCAGCGGGCAACGGTGCACTGCCGCCAGCCGCGTCGCCGTTCACAAGAGCGTGTATAAGGAATTTCTCGACCGCTTCGCCGCTCGGGTGAAGACCTTGAGACTCGGTGACGGACTGGATCCCAAAACCGATATGGGTCCCGTGATCAACGAAACGCAGCTTCAGACTGTGATGAAGTATGTGGAGATCGGTAAGAGCGAAGGCGCCAAACTGGTCACCGGTGGCCATCGCGCCGAATCGGATGGGCTTGCAAATGGTTGGTACCATGAGCCGACGATTTTTAGCGATGCGAGCCCGAAGATGCGCATCGCCCAGGAAGAAATCTTTGGTCCTGTGGTGGCCGTGCTTCCGTTCGGGTCGTTCGATGAAGTGCTTGAGATTGCCAACAACGTTACCTATGGCCTTTCGGCCTCCATTTATACGCGCAACGTAAATCTGGCCTTTCGCGCCATGAGGGATCTGGAAACCGGAATCGTGTACGTAAATGCGCCAACCATCGGTGCGGAAATTCAGCTTCCTTTTGGCGGCACCAAGGGCACCGGGAACGGCCACCGTGAAGCAGGCACGGCCGCCATTGATTTCTATTCGGAGTGGAAGACTCTGTACGTTGACTATTCGGACCGCCTGCAGCGCGCGCAGATTGATACCGAATAGTAAAATTTCGTGGGATTGACCGCGTGTGGAATGTTTCCGCGCAGTTTCCGGGGCCGACCGTCTGAACACAAGGAGCGGAACGCGATTTGACGGCTGCGTCCCGGACGCATAAAATGATGACTAGGAAAGACCGCAGGCAATTGCAAAATGTCGAATTCTGCGCCACATAACGAACGTAGCCGGCAAATCCTTTCTGCCATCGTTCGCGCCTACATTGAATCGGGGGAGCCCGTTTCTTCGCGCTCGATTTCGCGCGGGCATATCGAATCGTTGAGCTCCGCGACGATCCGCAACGTCATGGCCGACCTCGAGGACGAAGGGTACCTCTACCAGCCGCATACTTCCGCGGGGCGGGTTCCCACTGCCACGGCGTACCGTTTTTTTGCGCGCCAGGTAGCGGCCCAGGCCACGCTCAGCGGTGAAGATCAGGGCTGGATTCGCAGCGAACTTGCCGCCGCAAAAACAACACAGGAAATCGCCGAGCGCGCCGGGCACATTCTGGCGGAAGTTTCGCGGGGACTGGGGATCGTCGTGTCGCCCCCCATTGCCAAGACCGTCCTCGAACACGTGCGGTTTGTTCTGCTGCCCGATGGACGTGTCGTTGTGATCGTCGTGTCGACGGGTGGATCGACGCGCGACAAAATTATCAGGACCGAGCGCGTCTTCACGCAGATCGAACTGGACCGCACCGGGGAATATCTCAACAGTCACTACGGCGGTCGCACACTCGAAGCGATTCGCGCGGATCTTCTCACGCGTCTGGCCAATGAACATGAGCGGTACGATCTTTTGGTGCGGGACGCCCTGCTTTTGTGCAACCCGGGAATCCTCGAAGATGGTTCAACGCAGCGCGTGTACATTGAAGGAGCGGCGCGAATCGCAGCGGCGCCCGAGTTTGCGGACCAGGCGCAAATCCGCGAAGTACTCGTGGCCATCGAGGAAAAACACAAACTGATTGCATTGCTGGCAGGGTGCATTGATACTCCCGACCCCGTACACGTCCAGATTGGGGTGCAGGGTATTGATCCGGCGGGCGAGCATCTTGCGCTGATCAGCGCACCCTACTCGTTTCAGGATCAATCCCAGGGCACGGTTGGCGTGCTGGGCCCCATGCGCATGCATTACGAACGCGCTATTACTGCGGTGGCCTTTGTGGCACGGGCCTTCAGCGAAACAGTGGATCGGAGTTAGCGAACGTGGCGGAACCCAAGCGCGAACAGGAACAGGACCAGGAAGAACAGGAACGAGTGATTTCCATGGATGGCGGGGAACAGGCGTCGGATTCGGGATTACCGCTCAGCAGCGAGGCCACGCTTGCCACGGAACTTTCCAAGGAACTTGTCAGGCTCCGTGCTGAGAAAGATGAATTGCTGCAAACCCTGGTGCAGCGCCAGGCCGATTTCGAAAATTTCAGGAAGCGCATCGAGCGCGACCGTCACGAGGAAGGACGCCGCGGCGTCGAGCGTCTGCTCACCGATCTGATTCCGGTGCTCGATGCATTCGATCGCGCCCTGAAGGCTCACGCAGCCGATCCTGCTTATGAAGAATACGGGAAGGGCGTGATCCTGATCCGCAAGCAATTGTGGGACGCCATGTCGCGTCACGGGTTGGAGAGAATTAACGCCGCCGGAAAAGTCTTTGACCCGCACGTGCATCAGGCGATCGAGCGGGCCGAATCCATCGAACACCCTGATGGATTTATCCTGGACGTTTTTCAGGATGGATACCTGTTTCACGGACGCGTGCTGCGACCCGCCATTGTGCGGGTCGTCGTTCACCCCGTCGAAAACTAGGGGGCACCTGGCGGAAAAAAAATCAAGGAGACTGAGTCAACTTGGCGACGACTGAGAAACGCGACTGCTATCAAGTATTGGGAATCGAGCGTACCGCTTCGGCCGACGAAATAAAGTCCGCGTACCGAAAATCAGCCTTGAAGTGGCACCCGGACCGAAATCCCCAGAAAAAGCAGGAAGCGGAAGAAAAATTTCGCGAAGCTACTGAGTCCTACACAATTCTTTCGGACCCTCAAAAGCGTGCCATATTCGATCGCTACGGGTTCGCGGGACTCGCGCGCGGCGGATTTGAGGGCGGCTTCAACCAGACAATTTTTGACGAATTTCAGGATATTTTCGGCGACTTCCTGGGATTCGAGGATATTTTCGGCGGACGCGGCTCCCGCAAGCGTTCACGGCATGGCGCGGATCTTCGCTACGACATGAAACTAAGTTTTGAGGAAGCGGCTGCGGGGGTCAATACCAAGATTCGCCTGCCGCGCTCTGAGTTCTGCGAATCGTGCAACGGTACAGGCGCCAAGGCCGGCACCGGGATTGTTTCCTGCATCACCTGCGGCGGGCGCGGCCAGGTTCACTATCAACAAGGATTTTTTACGATATCCCGGACCTGCCCCGATTGCCGCGGTGCGGGCCAAATCGTGCGCGAAGCCTGTCCGGATTGTCGCGGGCAGGGCCGCGTGGAACGCAGCCGCACGATTGATCTGCGCATTCCTCCGGGCGTGGATTCGAACACCCGCCTGCGCGTTCCGGGAGAAGGCGAAATCGGCGGCAATGGCGGCTCGCCGGGCGATCTCTACGTGGTCCTGGAAGTTCATCCTCATCCGTTTTTTGAACGCCGGAACGCTGACTTGTATTGCACCGTCCCTGTTTCGATTGCCCAGGCTGCCCTGGGCGCTCAAATTATTGTTCCGGGTCTAAGCGGGGAAGAAACCGTCAAGGTTCCTGAAGGCTCCCAGACCGGGGAAATCATTCGGTTGAAGGGCAAAGGCTTGCCCGACCCGCATGGCGGAGGCAAGGGCGACCTGTACGTAAATATTCACGTCGTCATTCCCACGAAACTGACGCGCGAGCAGCGTCGCTTGATGGAACAACTCGCCGCCACACTCCCCGTTGAAAATCAGCCCGCGCAGCGCGATTCTTCTCTGTTCGACAAGGTTAAGGATATTTTCGGCTAGTCGATCCTCCGAGAGATTCCCGGCGGCGGCCGTTTGGGAGCATCCTGCGCAGGATCGCACTGTCTTGCAAATGAAATATATCTGGAACTTCTAGGTTGAGAACATGAAAAAGTCGGGCGCGAGCCAAGGCCGGTCGGCATCGGAGCTCATCTCGAAAAGAATCGCCGAGCTCGGGGACTGGCGCGGGGAAACCCTCGGCAGAATGCGCAAGCTCATCAAGGAAGCAGACTCGGACGCCGTCGAAGAGTGGAAGTGGATGGGCACTCCGGTCTGGTCGCACGACGGCATCATCTGCACTGGCGAATCCTACAAGAATGTCGTGAAGCTTACCTTCGCCAAGGGCGCGTCTCTGAAGGATCCGGCCCGCCTCTTCAACTCGAGTCTGGACGGAAACGCACGCCGCGCGATCGACATCCACGTTGGAGAAGAAGTCGACGAGGCCGCCTTCAAGGCGCTCGTTCGCCAAGCGGTCGCCCTCAACAGTTCTGGCAAGTCGAAACCTTCGAAGAAAGCGAAGTCCTAAGGAATTCCGCGCCTGAATAGGTCCGGCATCGGGGTGGCGGAGCTGTCGTTCCGCTCGAGCGTACCCAGGTTGAAGATGGCCTATAATATCTTCGCGCATGAGGCGAAGATTCTTTGTCGAGCGTTTTGAAGGCGGAGCAGCGGCTTTGCGCGGAGACGCGGCGAATCATCTGGCGCGTGTCCTGCGCGCTGAATCAGGCCAGCTGTACGAGTTGAGTGACGGCGACACGGTCTGGCTCGCGCAAACAAGGAGCGTTAGCCGTGACGCTATCGAGTTTGCCCTGGTCGAGCCTTTGCCCTCCCGGCCCTCGCGATTGCGCATCACGCTTCTGCTCGCCATCGTAAAGTTCGACCGCTTTGAATGGGCCATCGAGAAGGCCACCGAACTCGGCGCTGTCGAAATCGTGCCCTTAGTTGCCGAACGCAGCGATAAGGGGCTGGTTGCTGCCTCTGCGAAACGTGCGGCCAGATGGGAGAAACTTTTGCTCGAGTCCGCGCAGCAGTCAAGAAGGCTGGGAATACCAGCGCTTCTACCCGCTGCAACCGTGCCGAAGTCCTTTGGCGCAACTGATGCAAATGTTTGCGTATTGCTTTCGGAGCGTCCGGCCGCTAGAGCGATGCGCGAAACCTTGGAACCACTTGTTGTTAAGTTTGCAGGCTTGGAACAACTGCGCGTGGCGCTGGCCGTCGGTCCCGAAGGCGGATGGACTGATGAGGAGTTCGCCGTGGCAGGCGCCGCCGGTTTTGCGGAAGCATCACTGGGAAGAAATATTCTTCGCACCGAAACGGCAGTGTGTGCCGCGCTCTCCGCGATTCACTATGCGTTCGCGAGCGAGGGGAATTGAATCGTAAAATGAGCAGCGAAATGACCAACGAAATAGGTAGTGTAATGAAAGACCGTCAAGCGCCCTGGAATCCCAAGTTATACGATGAAAAGCATTCCTTCGTGTGGCAATACGGCGCGGACCTGGTCGCGCTCCTGGCGCCGAAATCCGGCGAGAGGATTCTCGACCTGGGCTGCGGCACAGGCCATCTGACATCGAAAATCGCTGCCGGTGGGGCGCATGTTGTCGGCGTGGACCAATCCGGGGAGATGGTGAAGGCCGCCCGGGAGGCTTATCCGGATCTGGAATTTGACGTTCGCGATGCCAGGGATTTGAGATTTCCCGGAGAATTTGACGCCGCCTTTTCGAATGCGGTCCTGCATTGGATTCCCGAGCCGGAGAAGGTGATCGCGAGTGTGTGGAACATATTGAAGCCGGGCGGCCGTTTTGTGGGGGAATTCGGAGGTCACGGGAACGTCGGCAAGATGCTCGAGGCGTTCCAGCGCGCCGCGCGGGAAATCAATCCTAATGAACATGGTTTCCGCAATCCCTGGTTTTTTCCCAAAGTGAGCGAGTATGCCGCGCTTCTTGAGAAGCAGGGATTCGAAGTCCGGTACATGACCTTGGTGGACCGCCCTACGCTGCTCGACGATGGTGAATCCGGATTGCGTAACTGGATGGCGATGTTTGTTCCCGATCTTTGTTCCCATTTGCCTGTTGAAAAGAAAGACCTCCTCCTGCGCAGAGCGGAAGAATTATTGCGGCCCGCACTGTTTCGCGAAGGAAACTGGTTCGCGGACTGCCGGCGCCTGCGATTCGCGGCCCATAAATAGGAAATCACGTATGGCGCGTGACGATAGGGCGTGATATAAAATAACTGTTTTCGACAAAAGACCAATGGAGCTGAACGCCGGACTGAGTAACCCTGTCGCACCCGAAACGACGCCGCCTTTGCGCCGTGAACTGCGGAGTTGGGGACGCGATCTGGTCATCGCATTAAGCCTCGCCGTAGTCATCATCATTTTTTTCTACCAGCCGGTGAAGGTTGAAGGAACCAGCATGACGCCCCTGATCTCCGATCAGGAGCGCATTTTTATTAACAAGTTTGTCTATCGCTTTGAGCCGATTGAGCGCGGCGACGTTGTGGTCTTCTGGTATCCTCTGGACCGCACCAAGTCGTTTATCAAGCGCGTGGTGGGATTGCCGGAAGACATGGTCGAGATACGCCAGGGGCGCGTCTTCGTGAATGGAAAGCGCCTCACGGAGGCTTATGTTCCGCCCGAGTTTTTGGATTCGGGCAATCTGTCGCCCGTGGAAGTGCCCAAAGGCGAGTACTTCGTGATGGGAGATCATCGCACCAGCTCGAACGACTCCCGAATATTCGGGCCCGTGCCGCGGACATTCATTTATGGGAAAGCGGTATTCGCCTATTGGCCGGTGGACCATTTCGGCTCGATTCCCGTTTTCGACGAAGAGATAAAGTGACACTGCTGGGAGGTTCCGCTGATAGAAGCTGTAGCACGGCCAGGAATTTTGGCGCTTGAAGATGGACGGATTTTCAATGGACGCGCCGCTGGCGCGAACACGCGCCGTGGAGGCGAAGTCGTTTTTAATACCAGTCTGACGGGATATCAGGAAGTCTTTACCGACCCCAGCTACGCCGGGCAAATTGTCTGCCTCACCTATCCTCACATTGGAAATGTCGGCACTAACCTGGATGATGAGGAAGCGGCCAAGCCCTATATCGAATCGCTGGTCGTGCGAGAATTTTCCGCCATGGCTTCCAACTGGCGATCGATTGAATCCACGCAGGCATACCTGGAACGTCATGATATTCCGGTCCTTTGGGATGTGGACACCCGCGCTTTAGTTCGCCATATCCGCCAGGTGGGCGCCCTTCGGGGCATCGTAGCCACCGACGGGACGCCTGCCACGCGCCTGGTTGCCGAAGCGCTGGCGCTTCCATCCATGACCGGTCTTGAGTTGGCCAGTCGCGTCTCCACGCCCAAACAATACGGCTGGGAGCGCGGATCGATTGAACTCACCGCCTCACCCTGGAACGAGTCGATGGGTGAAGCGCTCTCCGGCTCGGAAGGCAAGAAATTTCGCGTGGTCGCTTACGATTACGGCATCAAGTTAAATATTTTACGCCTCCTCGTGGATCACAACTGCGATGTGGTGGTAGTGCCGGCAAAGACTTCCGCCGACGATGTCCTGGAGTTGAAACCCGATGGAGTTTTTCTTTCCAATGGCCCGGGCGATCCGGAGCCGGCAACGTATGCGATTGAATCAATCCGGCAACTGCTCGGGCGCGTTCCGGTCTTTGGAATCTGCCTGGGACACCAGTTGTGCGCGCTGGCGCTCGGCGGCCGCACCTTCAAACTGCGATTTGGTCATCACGGCTCGAATCATCCTGTGAAAAATCTGCTGACCGAGCAGGTGGAAATCACCGCGCAAAATCATGGGTTTTGCGTTGATCCCGATTCACTGCCGCCGAGTGACGTCGAAATCACACACGTGAATTTGAACGACCAGACAAATGAAGGCTTGCGCCATCGCGGTCTTCCGCTTTTCTCCGTGCAGTACCATCCCGAGGCTTCCCCGGGGCCCCACGATTCACACTACTTGTTCCGTCAATTCACGGACATCATGAAGAACTGGAGAGTATCAGGCGCCTCCCGGCGCGGACAGGTCAGGGCGTAGCGATTCGATGCCGAAGCGTATAGACATCAAGAAAATCATGATTATCGGCTCCGGTCCGATCGTCATCGGACAGGCCTGCGAGTTTGACTATTCCGGCACCCAGGCGTGCAAGGCATTACGCGCGGAGGGATACGAAGTCGTTCTGGTGAATTCGAATCCCGCTACGATCATGACCGATCCGGAAATAGCCGACCGCACCTACATTGAGCCTCTGACGAAGGAATATCTTGAGCTGATTATCGCCGCGGAGAAACCTCAGGCGCTTCTGCCCACGGTCGGCGGGCAGACCGCCCTCAACCTGGCAGTGGAACTCGCCGAGAGCGGCACTCTCGACCGTTACGGCGTGGAATTGATTGGCGCGTCATTGCGTGCCATTAAGGTTGCCGAAGACCGCCTGTGGTTCAAGGACGCCATACGTAAAGTTGGTCTTGATGTTCCGGCGTCGGCGCTGGTGAACAATCCGATCGACGCCACGAAACTTGCCGATCAGCTTGGATACCCTGTGGTGATCCGCCCTTCCTTCACGTTGGGAGGTACCGGCGGTTCCATCGCATACAATCGCGAGGAATTTGCCGAAGCGATAACGCACGCGCTCGACTCCAGTCCCGTCCACGAAGCCCTTGTTGAGGAGTCCGTATTGGGCTGGAAGGAATATGAACTGGAAGTGATGCGCGATTTTCGCGACAACTTTGTGGTGATCTGCACGATTGAAAATTTTGACCCCATGGGGGTTCACACCGGGGACTCCATCACCGTCGCTCCCGCTCAGACACTTACCGATAAGGAATACCAGCGCATGCGGGATGCGGCCGCCGCGATTATCCGCGAAGTGGGCGTCGAGACTGGAGGGTCGAACATCCAGTTCGCAATCGATCCTGCAACCGGCCGCATGATCGTCATCGAAATGAATCCGCGCGTTTCGCGCAGTTCGGCGTTGGCTTCAAAAGCCACGGGCTTCCCGATTGCCAAGATTGCCGCGCTGCTGGCCGTCGGCATGACGCTTGACGAAGTTCCCAACGACATCACGCGCAAGACGCCCTCCTGCTTCGAGCCCACCATCGACTACGTGGTGGTAAAAATTCCCAAGTGGCAATTTGAAAAATTTGCCGGCGCCGACTCGACTCTCGGAACGCAGATGAAATCGGTCGGTGAAGTCATGGCCATCGGGCGCACCTTCAAGGAAGCTTTGCAGAAGGGCATACGGTCTCTCGAACCCAGTTCGCCCTGGCGCGCTCCTGCCGATACCCCCGTCTCTCTTTTGCGCGAAAAAATTGCCACGCCGCGTCCCGACCGGATTCACTGGCTGCTCGTGGCCCTGGAACGCGGGCTTTCCTCCAAGGAAGTCATTGGCCTCACCAAGATCGATCCCTGGTTCGTCCAGCAAATGCAGGAAATTGTGGCCGTTAATCGCCGCCTGGCTTCCGTGACCGTGGAAACGGTTTCCGAGGACCTTCTGCGCGAAGCCAAACGCGCTGGCACCAGCGATGAACAACTGGCGCAGATTTGGAAGACGACTCCCGCGGCCGTTCGCCATCGGCGAGCCAAGGCGCGCATCGCCCCTGTCTTCAAGCGCGTGGACACGTGCGCGGCGGAATTTGAATCCTTCACACCGTACATGTATTCCACCTACGAGGAAGAAGACGAATCGGAACCCACCGGCAGGCCGAAGATCATCATCCTGGGAAGCGGACCCAACCGGATCGGGCAGGGAATCGAATTCGATTATTGCTGTTGTCACGCCTCCTTTGCGCTGCGCGAAGACGGATACGAAACCGTCATGATCAACTGCAATCCGGAAACGGTTTCGACCGATTACGATACCTCGGACCGCTTGTACTTCGAACCGCTCACGCTGGAAGACGTTCTTTCGGTCGTGGAGCGCGAAAAGCCGCAGGGCGTGATCGTTCAGTTCGGCGGACAGACGCCCCTCAACCTCGCGCTCGAGCTGAAACGCAATGGTGTGCCGATTATCGGCACGGCTCCGGAATCGATTGACCTTGCGGAGGACCGCCGCCGCTTCGGAAAATTGCTCGATGAATTGAAAATTCCGCAGCCGAAAAACGGCACGGCGCTGGTGCCGGAGGAAGCCGCGCGTGTCGCGGCGGAGATTGGGTTCCCCGTTCTGGTGCGGCCCAGCTACGTGCTAGGCGGTCGCGCCATGGTGATTGCATATGATCTGAACACGGTTCAGGAGTATGTGGCCCAGGCGGCGCTGATGGGTCCGGCGCGTCCTGTTTTGATTGACCAGTTCCTGGAAGAAGCGACCGAAGTGGATGTGGACGCTATTGCCGATGGCGACGATCTTGTGATTGGCGGCATCATGGAGCACATCGAAGAGGCCGGCGTGCATTCCGGTGACTCCTCCTGCGTATTGCCGCCGGTAAGCTTGTCGCCTTCCGTCCTGGCGCGCATCCGCGATTATACGAAGCGGCTCGCCAAGGCGTTGCAGGTCGTGGGCCTGATGAATGTGCAGTATGCAATTCAGCGGGACACCGTGTACGTGTTGGAAGTGAATCCCCGGGCGTCGCGCACCGTTCCTTACGTCAGCAAGGCGACAGGTGTGCCGCTGGCCAAGGTGGCGGCGCGATTGATGGCCGGCCGCAAATTAGCCGACATGGATTTGCCGGTCATCGAAATCGACGGCGTTCCTGAAATTGTTGTGCGCGATTATTTCGCCGTCAAGTCGCCCGTGTTTCCCTTCAATAAGTTTCGTGGCGTTGACACCATCCTGGGTCCCGAAATGCGCTCCACGGGTGAAGTGATGGGCGTCGCCAAGACGTTCGGTCAGGCATTTGCCAAGGCTCAACTGGCGGCCGGGCAGCGACTGCCTCGCAAGGGCGCGATTTTCCTGAGTGTCAGCGATCACGATAAGCGGCAGGTCGCTTCGCTGGCGCGGGAACTCCACTCCCTGGGTTTTCGGCTGATTGGCACGCGTGGCAGCGTCGCTGCGCTGGAGGCCGCCGGCGTTCCGGCCGAGCCCGTGTACAAGGTTAACGAAGGCCGTCCCAACATCGTGGATCTGATCAAGACGGGCAAAGTCGATATGATTATCAACACGCCGCTGGGCCGCGAGTCGTTCTACGACGAGAAATCCATTCGCAGGGCGGCGATTCGTTACAACATTCCATGCATCACCACGCTTTCCGCCGCGAATGCCGCGGCGCGAGGGATTCACGCCCTGATCGAAAATACATTTGAGGTGATCCCCCTGCAATCCCTGCATGCGCCCAAAGCCGCCGCGCAAAAGCTTCCGTCGTGATCGGGCGGGCAGGTCGGCATGAATCGCAAATGAACTTGAACGGAATATTTCCGGCGCTCACCACACCGTTTCATTCGGACGGCGCTGTCGATCTCGACGCCCTGCGCGCGAATATTTTGAAGTACAACTCCCTCGCGCTCGCGGGCTACCTGGCCGTCGGTTCCACCGCCGAATCGGTATTTCTAAATCGCGCTGAAATCGCGCAAATTCTTGCGGCAGTCCGCGAAGCTGCGGCCCCCGGAAAGATTCTGATCGCCGGAACCGGCTCGGAATCGACAACTGAAACAATTTCGCGCACCGCGGAGGCCGCGAGTCTCGGTTACAACTTCGCTCTCGTTATGACCCCGCATTTCTACCAGCCGATGATGAACCCCGAGTCCTACGTCAGCCACTATCAGCGCGTGGCCGACGCTTCACCGATTCCCGTGCTGCTCTATTCCGTTCCCCAGTTCACTGGAGTAGCACTCAAGGCGGACGTCGTTGGGAGATTGTCCGAACATCCCAATATTGTGGGAATGAAAGACAGCTCCGGAAATATGCACGAACTCGAGTTAATCCTGGCCTCCGTTCCTGATGCATTTCACTTGCTGACCGGTGCTGCGTATGCCCTTTATCCATCGATGGCACTTGGTGCCAAGGGTGGGATTCTCGCTGTGGCGGATTTTCTACCCGATCTGTGCCTGGAGCTTTATTCGGCGGTCGAGGCGAACGATGCTCCCAAGTCACGTGAATTGCAACGACGGGTCACGCTCGCGGCGCGCTCGATTGCGACCCCGTTCGGCATTTCGGGCGTGAAGCACGCGATGGATTGTTGCGGCTATCGCGGAGGAGCGGTGCGCAGCCCGCTCCTGCCGCTGCTTCAGGAGCAGGAAAGAACGGTCGAATCGGCGCTGGCGAACGTGTCTTCGACGCCCAATCTTGCAAGTTAGGAATCTCTCCATCTCTTTATCTTCTGAATCAGCGAAACTTCCCAGTCATCTAACTCTAATCGAGACGTAATGCATTGCCCGAGAACTTCGAGGCCTGTATCATGGAGCGCCCAATGGAGTGTCATTGTATTCCGCCGACTGACCTGCCTCACTCGACACTGCTCTACAATACCTTTCTTACCGATTATTCCCGCGTATCGGAATACTACGCTCATCCGCCCGCGCTCGATGAAATTCTCAAGTCGGCCGGGGAAGTACAAATTTCCAATACCATGCGACAGGGTGTCGTGGAAGTCCTTCGAAAGCAGAACGCCGCTTTCGGCGGCGATGCCGCAACCTCGTCAAACCTCGACCGGCTTCGTGATGGCGCGGTCGCGGTCGTCACCGGGCAACAGGTTGGCCTGCTCGGAGGCCCCGCGTACTGCGTTTATAAGGCTTTGACCGCCATTCTCACGGCGAAAGAACTGACGGCCCGCGGACTGGCCGCTGTGCCTATTTTTTGGCTGGCTACGGAAGATCATGATCTCGCGGAAGTGAATCACAACTTTTTTGGAGTGCGCGGAGGCTCCGAACGCTTTGATTTGAAGCCGCCGGGCGCTGAAGGCCGTCGCGTTGGCGAGATTCAACTGGGCGATGGCATTGCCGAAGTCTCCGCGCGCGCCGCTGAACTGGTGCAGGGAGTC
>Ga0206815_1018_pt1 | contig 57457 bp, 59 predicted proteins | sample Alteio_BWOrgCont_91_FD_152864 | JGI IMG/M metagenome (GOLD analysis project Ga0206815, IMG submission 152864) | Enriched cells from forest soil in Barre Woods Harvard Forest LTER site, Petersham, Massachusetts, United States -... | ecosystem: Environmental > Terrestrial > Soil > Temperate forest >...
TCGGGTGTATCGAGCGCCGAAGCAGAAGCGGCTGCGGCGGTTTGCTGATCGATAATCTGTTGACCAATTTGTTGACTGACAATTTGCGTGCCGGCAATTTCTTTTCTTGCCGAGGGAGGATTTTGAGGTCGCGCCCGACCTGCCGCAATCGCGTCGTTCACAGGAAAAGCGGCCGTCGTCAGCAAAACTAAAATAAGCGTCCCACGCTCGAAGGTTTTTTTTATCGTAGGTTGCATGCCGACCTGCCTGGATGAGTTTACTGAATAATTGGCCGAATGGGCACCGAGATGGCAGGTTTGTAGCTAATTGTAAAATAAGGACTTTTTGCTCCGGCAGGACGGGAATTTGAGGGTGCCGGAGCGTTCGCCAACGCAGTGCACGTTAATTGGCGTGGGCTGAAGAAGATGCAAAAAGTTCCCCACTTTTCGCTTGCCATTTTAATTTGACATGGCTAATCGTTTTCCCTATACTAGCGACTTCGTCAGGGAAGTTTTGCCCTGTTGGTGAAAGGGAAGGTCTTCCTGCCCCAGAACACAGTAGGATGGAATGGGGCTTGAAGAGCGGCCGGAATGGGACGCCAGTCCCGCAAAGCCGAGAAATCCCCTCCGCTAGGACCAAGTAGTTTTGAACTCGTTGCTGGTCGTAGTGCGGAATTTCTTGCTATGTCTCCGAGTTGCTGTAAGAACCCTTTCTTTGCGTGACCTCCACGACGCGCCGAGGTGCGGGTAGCCGCCATTCGGTGAGTGGATAGAATTCGAGTTTGATCGAGGAAAGCCTTGCCGACGTTTGCACAATTGGTTCGCTCCGGACGCGATCAGATCCGGACCAAGACGAAGTCCCCGGCACTGCAGGGATGCCCGGAAAAGCGCGGCGTGTGTATTCGTGTGTACACCCAGACGCCTAAGAAACCTAACTCCGCTCTGCGCAAAGTGGCTCGCGCCCGCTTGACCAATAGCATCGAAGTCACCACCTACATTCCCGGAATCGGCCACAACCTGCAGGAGCACTCCATCGTGCTGGTGCGAGGCGGACGCGTAAAAGATCTTCCCGGTGTGCGCTATCACGTAATTCGCGGGACGCTCGACGCCGCCGGTGTCGAGAACCGTAAGCAAGGGCGCTCGAAATACGGCGCCAAGCGGCCCAAAGCCGCACAGAAGTAGGAGAGAGAGCGAATGCCGCGTAAAGGATTCGTCGTACGGCGCGAGGTTCCCGCCGATTCTGTTTTCGGCAGCGATCTGGTGCAGAAGTTCATCAATTCAATGATGTGGGACGGAAAGCGCTCGAACGCCCAGCGCATCTTTTATGGCGCCATGGAACAGATTGCCCAGAAGACGAACGACGATCCGGTCAAGACCTTTAAGAAGGCTGTCGAGAACGTCAAGCCCGTCCTGGAAGTGAAGACCAGGCGAGTTGGCGGCGCAAACTACCAGGTTCCCGTTGAAGTCAATCCGTTCCGCCGGCAATCGCTGGCGATTCGCTGGCTGTTGCTGCATGCGCGTACGCGTTCGGGAAAAACGATGACCGACAAGCTGGCTGAGGAATTGATGGATGCGTCCAATAGTCGGGGCGGGGCGATAAAGAAGAAGGAAGACGTTCACCGCATGGCTGAAGCCAACAAGGCTTTTGCGCACTATCGCTGGTAGTAGGGCGGCAACGGTACAGATTTCAGGGCGGGCATAGTCTTTCAGGGGAGAAAGCACCGGTCATAGAGAAATGGCACGCAAAGCACAACTCGCAGAAACACGCAACATTGGCATCATGGCGCATATCGACGCCGGAAAAACCACGTCGACCGAGCGCATCCTGTTTTACACGGGTGTGACCTACAAGATCGGTTCGGTTGATGAGGGCACGGCCACCATGGACTGGATGGAGCAGGAGCGCGAGCGCGGCATCACGATCACCTCCGCAGCCACCACCGCCAGTTGGAAGCGCAACGCGAAAGATTTCCTCATCAACATTATCGACACGCCGGGTCATGTAGACTTCACGGTAGAAGTCGAGCGGTCGCTTCGCGTGCTGGATGGCGCGGTTGCGATTTTTGACGCTGTCGCCGGCGTGCAGCCGCAGTCTGAAACGGTGTGGCGCCAAGCCGACAAGTATCGCGTTCCTCGCATCGCTTTTGTGAACAAGATGGACCGCTCCGGCGCTGATTTCCACCATGCCGTGCAGACCATGCGCCAGCGATTGGGCGCCCACACGGTTCCCATTCAATTTCCGATTGGCAAGGAAGACTCTTTCATCGGCATCATCGATTTCATCGAAGAAAAAGCCATTATCTGGCTCGAAGAAACGCAGGGCGCGAAGTATGAAGTCTTTGAAGTTGACCAGCTCTGGGACGCGGAATTCCTGAAGGGGCGCCCGGACATTGTCGTTGCGCTGAAGGCTTCGGCAATTGACAAGGCGTTTTACAAGGAACATCGCAACAAGTGCGTCGAGTACATCGCCGAGCACGACGATGCCATCCTTGACAAATATTTGAACGAGCATGCTTTGGCCCCGGAAGAATTGCGCGCTTCGATCCGCCGCTCGACGATTGCGCTCAAACTGGTGCCGGTGCTGGCTGGCTCTGCTTTCAAGCACAAGGGAATTCAGCCGCTGCTCGACGCGGTTGTGGATTACCTGCCTTCGCCGCTGGACGTTCCACCGGTTGAGGGTACGGGTCCTAACGACGACGTGGTGTTGCGGCGCGCCAGTGACGAACAGCCGTTTGCAGCTCTGGCGTTCAAGATTATGTCCGACCCGTTTGTTGGCGTGGTGACGTTCATCCGCGTCTATTCAGGCGTGCTAAGCGCGGGAAGTTACGTCTACAACTCGACCAAGCAGAAGCGCGAGCGCATTGGGCGTTTGCTGCGCATGCATGCCAATAAGCGCGAAGAAATTGACGCGATTCATGCCGGCGATATTGCCGCCGTCGTAGGACTGAAGTTTACGACCACCGGTGACACGCTGTGTGATGAGGAAAAGCCCGTGGTGCTCGAAAATATTGATTTTCCTGCGCCTGTCATTTCGGTGGCTATCGAGCCTAAAACCAAGGCGGACCAGGAAAAACTGGGCCAGGCCATGCAGAAGCTGGCGCAGGAAGATCCTACCTTCCGTGTCCATACCGATCCCGATACAGGACAGACCCTGATCTCCGGGATGGGTGAGTTACATCTTGAAATTATCGTGGATCGCATGATGCGCGAATTTGGCGTGCAGGCCACGGTTGGACGTCCGCAGGTCGCCTACCGGGAGACGATTCGCCGCAGGGCCGGGGCCGAAGGCAAATATATCAAGCAGACCGGCGGCCGCGGTCAGTACGGACATTGCAAGATTGAAGTTCTCCCGCTTCCTTCATCCGGGCACGAAAATATGAAGGAAATGTCTACCGATGATCTGGACCTGCTGGCAAAGCAAGTGGCTGGGTCGGGCGGCAAGTGGCGGTTCGACAAGGAACACCGCATGCTGTTCATCGACAAGACGGTGGGTGGTTCGATTCCCAAGGAATTCATTGCCCCGATTGATGCGGGCATCCGCGAAGCCATGGAGAACGGCATTCTTGCCGGATACGAAATGGTGGACATCGCGGTGCTTCTGGTTGATGGCAGTTACCACGATGTGGATAGCTCGGAAATGGCGTTCAAAATTGCCGGTTCGATGGCTTTTAAGGAAGCCTGTGGCAAGGCCCATCCTGTGCTGCTCGAGCCCATCATGAAGGTGGAAGTTGTCACGCCGGAAGAATACATGCCCCAGGTTTTTGGGGACTTGAACTCACGGCGCTGTCAGATTCAGGGAACGGAATCGCGTTCGGGTGCGAATGTGATTCGCGTTGAAGTTCCCTTGGCCGAAATGTTCGGCTACGCGACCGATGTGCGCAGCCGCACGCAGGGCCGCGCCAGTTTCACCATGCACTTTTCGCATTACGCCGAAGCGCCAGCGTCGGTCGCCGAGGAAGTAGTTTCGAAAGCGACTGGGCGCGTGATTCGGTAATCGGCCTGGACAAGTTACCGCTGGATTCAAGCGAACGCACAAGCTGAGGAGCAGACGAAGCGATGGCGAAGGAAAAGTTCGAACGAAGTAAGCCGCACTTAAATATCGGGACGATCGGGCACATCGATCACGGGAAGACGACGCTGACGGCGGCGATCACCAAGGTATTGTCGAAGCACAATCCGAAGGTGGCGTTTCGGGCGTTCGATTCGATCGACAATGCGCCCGAAGAGCGGGAGCGGGGAATCACGATTGCGGTATCGCATGTGGAGTACGAAACGGCGAACCGTCATTACGCGCACATTGATTGCCCGGGGCACGCCGATTATGTGAAGAATATGATCACCGGGGCGGCGCAGATGGACGGGGCGATCCTGGTGGTGGCGGCGACCGATGGACCGATGCCGCAGACGCGGGAACACATATTGCTGGCGCGGCAGGTGGGGGTGCCATCGATCGTGGTGTTTTTGAACAAGTGCGACGCGGTGGAAGACCCGGAATTGCTGGAGCTGGTGGAACTGGAAGTACGGGAGTTGCTGAAGCTGTATCAGTTTCCGGGGGACACGATTCCGGTGGTGCGGGGCTCGGCGCTGGGGGCGCTGAACGGGGAAGCGCAGTGGGAAAAGTCGATCGATGAGTTGATGGATGCGGTGGACAAGAACATACCGCAGCCGGTGCGGGAAGTGGATAAGCCGTTTGCGATGCCGATCGAGGATATATTTTCGATATCGGGGCGGGGAACAGTGGTGACGGGACGGATCGAGCGGGGCAAGGTGAAGGTGAGCGAAGAAGTGGAGATTGTGGGATTCCGGCCGACGATGAAGCGGGTGGTGACGGGAATTGAAATGTTCCGGAAGTTGCTGGACGAGGGGCTGGCCGGAGACAACGTGGGGTTGCTGCTGCGGGGGACGGAAAAAGAAGAAGTGGAGCGCGGGCAGGTGCTGGCCAAGCCGGGATCGATTACGCCGCACACCAAGTTCAAGGCCGAAGCGTATGTATTGACCAAGGAAGAAGGAGGACGGCACACGCCGTTCTTCACCGGATACCGGCCGCAGTTTTATTTTCGGACCACGGACGTAACCGGGGATGTGAAGTTGCCGACCGGAGTGGAGATGGTGATGCCGGGGGACAACGTGTCGGCCGAGATCAGCCTGATCACGCCGGTGGCGCTGGAAAAGGGGTTGCGCTTCGCGATTCGCGAAGGCGGCCATACGGTCGGCGCTGGCGCCGTCACGGAGATTATTGAATAATTTATGTCTGCCGGAGAAAAAATTCGCATCCGTTTGAAGGCGTACGATCACCGCATTCTTGACCAATCCACGCGCGAGATTGTCGAGACCGCTAAGCGCACGGGAGCAAATGTGGCCGGGCCGATACCACTGCCCACTACGATTAACCGATGGACTGTGCTGCGGTCGCCGCACGTGGACAAGAAATCGCGGGAGCAGTTTGAGATGCGCACCCACAAGAGGCTGATCGACATTCTGGAGCCAACGCCCGATACGGTGGACGCGCTGATGAAGCTCGACCTGCCGCCTGGCGTGGACGTGGAAATCAAGGCTTTCGGGCGAGAGCACGTCGGCAAATAGCAATATTCAAGGGAGAGACGGGCAACTTTCATGGCTGTCAACGGAATTCTCGGAATCAAGTTGGGCATGGCCCAGGTCTTCACGGACGACGGCGCAGCTGTCGGCTGTACCGTGCTGCAGGCAGGTCCCTGCGTGGTTGTGCAACGTCGCACCAAGGAAAAAGACGGTTATGACGCGGCGCAACTGGGCCTGGTCGAATTTATCAAGGCGCAGCGCGTCACCAAGCCGATGCTGGGACACTTTAAGAAATCCGATGCCGCGCCAATGAGGCATCTGCGCGAAATTCGCCTGGACGATTCGGCTGACGACACCAAGGCCGGTGATCGCGTGCTGGTTGATCGTTTCGAGCCCGGCGAATACGTGGACGTGACGGGCATCAGCAAGGGCAAGGGATTTGCCGGCGGCGTCAAGCGATGGCATTTCCGCGGAGGCGACGCCTCGCACGGTTCGATGCATCATCGTGCGCCCGGCGGCATTGGGGCGAGTTCGTTTCCATCACGCGTCTGGCCCGGCCAACATTTTCCGGGACACATGGGAAATGCCCGTGTGACGGTGAAGAATCTGCGCGTGGTGAAAGTGGATAAGGACGAGAATTTGTTGCTGGTGTTCGGCTCGGTACCCGGCCCGCCAGGCACGTACATCATGATCCAAAAGGTTCGGAAGTCGAAGTAAGTTAGCGCGAGCGAGTTAGCCAAGGACACGACGACAATGGCGGTTGTAGACGTTAAGAACCTTAGCGGCAAGAACGTGGGTCAGATGGATCTGCCCGATTCCGTATTCGGCGCGAAGATCAATCCGAACCTGCTGCATGAAACTGTGCGCTGGTATCAGGCCAGCATGCGCGCGGGAACGCACAAGACCAAAGGCCGCGGCGAAGTTTCAGGTTCAGGCCGCAAGCTCTGGAAGCAGAAGGGCACCGGACGGGCGCGCGTCGGTTCGATCCGCAGTTCGATCTGGCGCAAGGGCGGCACCGTCCATGGTCCCGTGCCGCGAAGTTACGCTTACCGGCTGCCGCGCAAGATGTTTTTGGGCGCGCTGCGATCCGCTCTTTCCGCAAAGCTTGCGGATCAAAAATTGACGGTTGTGGACGACTGGCAATTGGAATCGCACAAGACCAAGGCATTCCGCGAAGTCCTGGAACGTCTGGACGGCGAGACGAAAACGACCCTGCTGGTCGAAGTCATTGAGAACCGCAATCTCGAATTGGCCAGCCGAAATCTTGAAGGTGTCAAGCTGGTTGCGCCGCATCTGTTGCAACCCTACGACCTGCTGAGACATGACCGTCTGGTGCTCTCCAAGGATGCTGCGCTGCGGTTGGGAACCACGCTGGGTCCGCGAAGCGCGAGGCCAGCTTCTGAAGAAATGGTCACGATTGAGGCTGCCACTCCCGTCGCAAAGCCCAAAGCGGCCAAGCCCGCAGCAAAGAAAAAGGCTGCGCCGGCCAAGAAGGCCAGTGCGAAAAAGCCCGCGGCAAAGAAAAAAGGCAAGAAGTAAGCTGAGGACGCGCCGATGAATATTACCGCATATCAAGTGATTCGCCGACCGATCATCACGGAAAAAGGTCTGGGCGTAAAAGAGACTCAGCACACCGTTGTTTTTGAAGTGGCCATGGCCGCGACCAAAACTCAGGTTAAGCAAGCGGTGCAAAAGATTTTTAAGGTGAAAGTAGCCGGCGTGCGCACGTCAATTCATCACGGCAAGTTTCGCCGCCGCGGCCGCGCCGAGGGACACCGGCGCGACTGGAAGAAGGCTTACGTGAAGCTGGCGCCCGGCGAGAAGATGATCGAGTACGCGGATAATCTCTAAGGCCCCGGCGGCAGGCCTGGGCGCGCTGCCCGGGGATTTGGCTGGTGTCGCTCCAGCGTTTTGCGGCGGGAACCAGCAGGGCGCGTCAAAGGAAAAGAGAGAGTTATGGCACTGAAAACTTTTAACCCATACACGGCTTCGCGGCGCTTTCTGACCATGCTCGACAAGAGCGAGATCACCAAGCAAACGCCGGAGAAATCGCTGGTCGAGCCGAAAAAACGCACCGGCGGCCGCAACGCGCACGGCGAGATCACCATCTGGCATCGCGGCGGCGGTCACAAGCGGCAGTATCGTTCGATTGATTTTCGGCGCGAGAAGAAAGGCATTCCCGCGAAGGTGGCCTCGATCGAATACGATCCGAACCGCTCGGCGCGGCTGGCGTTGCTTCATTATGCCGACGGCGAGAAGCGTTACATCCTGCATCCCATCGGACTCGTGGTGGGAATGACGGTGCAGACCGGCGAGGGCGCCGATATTTTGCCGGGAAATGCAATGCCCATCCGGTTTATTCCCCCCGGCACGCAAGTGCATAATCTCGAACTGCAGCCTGGCAAGGGCGCGCAACTGGTTCGGTCCGCGGGAGGCTCCGCGCAGTTGCTCAGTAAGGAAGGCGATATTGCGCTAATAAAGCTGCCATCGGGTGAAGTGCGGAAGTTTGGGCTTGATTGCATGGCCACCATCGGCCAGGTAGGAAATCTGGATCACGAGAACGTTACTTACGGTAAGGCTGGCCGCACGCGCTGGCATGGACGAAGGCCCACGGTCCGCGGCGTGGCCATGAACCCTGTGGATCATCCGCACGGGGGCGGTGAGGGACGCGTCAAGGGAAATCATCCGCAAACGCCGTGGGGATTCCCGACGCTGGGTGCAAAGACGCGCCGCAATCGCCGGTCGGACAAGCAGATTGTGCAACGGCGCAAGCCATAAGCAGGGATTCTGTTCTGTCTTTCGGCTGCCGAGTTTTGGCGGGCAGTCGCCAGAAGTTGCCGCCAGGTGAAAGACCCCGCGGTTGGAATACGAGTTGTTGACGGAATCGTTGAGAGAATAACGATGAGCGCATCACGAAATCGACGAACACGCACGACGGCGCGCCGTGTAACGCGAGCGCGTAAAGCGACGCGATCCACCAGGCCTGCGAAGCGGCCAAAGACCGTGGCAAAACCAGCCACGCGGTTTGTGGCGGCGCCGCCGGTCCAGGTGTTGTTCCGATTGTGCAAACCCGGATGGGCTGTCGCTGTCGAGAAGACACCCAACGCGCAGGGCACGCGGTTTGTGTGCCCGTTTTGTCCGGTCTCGCACCGTGTTTCCGGCCCGGTGCGGGGCTTTCGGAAATTGCGCCGCGCGCAATGGGTAAAGCTGCGCCGAGTCGAGGAGTAGGGAGAAACGATGGCACGTTCGCTTAAGAAAGGCCCATTCATTGATGGCCACCTGCGAGTGAAGGTGGAAGGAATGAATGCGCGAAACGAAAAGAAAGTCATCAAGACATGGTCGCGGCGATCCACGATTCTTCCGGAAATGATCGGCCACACCATTGCCGTGCACAACGGCAGGAAATTTATTCCGGTCTATGTGACCGAGCACATGATCGGGCACAAGCTCGGCGAGTTTGCCCCGACGCGCACGTTCAAGGGCCACGCCGTGAAGGCAGCACTCGAGAGGGCTGCAGGTGTTGCCGGCGCTCCCGGAGTCCCCGCCGCTGGTGCGGCACCGGCCGGAGGCGGCGCACCGGCGCCGAAGGGTTAACAAATGGCTAACGAACCCATGCAGGCTCCGGCAATTGAAGCGATTGCGATGGCGCGTCACGTGCGGTCGTCGCCTCAGAAAGTACGTCTGGTCGTGGACATGATTCGCGGGCAGCGCGCGGAAGATGCCTTGCAGATTCTGCGCTTTGCGAAGAAGCGCGCGACGCGCGACATCGAGAAAGTGTTGCGCAGCGCCATCGCCAATGCGGAACGCAAGGCGGAAGACGCCGGCGCGTCGCTCGATGTGGATCACCTGTTTGTTTCGCGATGTTTTGTGAATGAAGGATCGCGCTGGAAACGCCTGCGCCCGGCGCCGATGGGCCGCGCGTTCAGGTATCAGCGCCGCACCTGCCATATTGTCGTGGCCGTGCTCGAGCATCACCAGGCCGCGCAGCATCGCCAGGCAGCTGCCGCAGCGGAAGCGGAATCGCATAAGGGCGTCAAGGGGGCCGTGAAGAAGGCTCGCCAGGCGCTTGTCGGGAAGAAAAAGCAGGCCGGAAAAACCAGAAAGTAGCGGGAGGACGCTTTGGGTCAGAAGACACATCCGTACGGATTCCGGCTGGGCTATAACAAGCCCTGGAAATCGCGGTGGTATGCCGACCGTGATTATGCCGACCTGCTACATGAAGATGTATCGCTGCGCAAGCAGTTGAAGGACAAGCTACGCTCCGCCGGCATCAGCTCGATCGACATCGAACGCGCCGCAAATAAGCTCGTGATTCGGCTGTATACAGCTCGTCCGGGAATCATTATTGGACGCAAGGGCGCCGAAATTGACAAGCTCAAGGGCGAGATTCAAAAACGCACCAAGCGGGAAGTTCACATCGATATCCAGGAAGTGCACCGGCCGGAGCTGGATGCGCAGCTGGTTGCGGAATCGATCGCATTGCAGCTTGAGAAACGCGTCGCCTTCCGCCGTGCCATGCGCAAAGCCGTGGATTCCGCTCTGCGTTTCGGCTGCAAGGGTATCAAAGTGCGTGTGGCCGGCAGGCTGAACGGCGCGGAAATCGCGCGCAAGGAATGGTATCTGCAGGGTCGCCTGCCGTTGCAGACGCTTCGCGCGGACATTGATTTCGGGACCGCCGAGGCACACACCACGTACGGCGTGATTGGCGTGAAGTGCTGGGTATATCAGGGCGAAAAAATTCCCGAGCGCGGAATAAAGAAGGCTTCCGTGCCGCCGCCGATAAATTAGCCGGAGAGGTTTAAGGGACCATACGATGTTAATGCCAAAGAAGGTGAAGTACCGAAAACAGCAGCGCGGACGGCGCAAGGGCAAGGCCTGGCGCGGTGGCGAACTTTCCTTCGGGGATTACGGCCTGAAAGCGCTCGAACCCGCATGGATTACCGATCGTCAGATTGAGGCCTCGCGCGTCGCCATTACCAGATTTATCAAGCGTGGCGGCAAGCTGTGGATCCGGATTTTTCCGGACAAGCCCTTCACCAAGAAGCCGGCGGAAACCCGCATGGGTAAGGGAAAAGGCGCGCCTGAAAAGTGGGTGGCCGTTGTGAAGCCCGGCCGAGTGATGTTTGAAATGGCCGGCGTGGATCTGGCCACGGCCAAGGAAGCAATGACTCTGGCGGCGCACAAACTGCCGATCCACACGCGCTTCGTCAGCCGCGAAGGAGGCCTGTAATGCCGCGAGCGGTTGAAAAGCTGCGCGACCAGGGCACCCCAGAGCTCAATGAGCGAGAACGGGAACTCGCCGAGCAAGTGTTTCGCCTGCGGTTTCAGTTGTCGACAGGACAGGCCGAAGCGGTAACCAGGCTGCGCATCGCCCGAAAAGATCTTGCGCGCGTAAAGACGCTGCTGCGTCAACGCGAATTGGGGAAGACATAATGGCAATTGAGAATGCGGCTGAGCGCCATCAGCGCCAGGAACTGACGGGCGTGGTGACCAGCGCGAAGATGCAGAAGACCATCATTGTGAAAGTCACCCGCTTGGTGAAACACGGTTTGTACACCCGTGTCGTGCGGGTCACGAAAAAATTCTACGCGCACGATGAAGAGGGCAAGGCGCATCAGGGCGACACCGTGAAGATCGTTGAAACGCGGCCCTTATCTAAGCTGAAGCGCTGGCGCCTTGAGGAAGTGCTCAATCGCAGCAGGCGCGTGACGGAAGTGCGTAAAAAGGAACAGGTACAACAGCCATGATTCAGATGAGAAGCTGGCTGACGGTGGCCGACAATTCGGGCGCGCGCCAGCTAACATGTATTCTGCCGCTGGGCGGCGATGTAGGCAGCCGTGCCGGTCTGGGCGATGTGTTCACGGCTTCGGTGAAGGAAGCCGCGCCGGATAGCCCAATCAAAAAAGGCACGGTGGTAAAAGCCGTGGTGGTGCGCACGCGCAAAGAGCACCGCCGCAAGGATGGCACCTATATCCGCTTTGACGACAATGCCGCTGTGCTGATCAACGATGCCAACGAACCGGTGGGGACCCGCGTGTTCGGTCCGGTGGCTCGTGAGTTGCGCGAAAAGAAATTTGCCAAGATTGTTTCGCTGGCTCCGGAGGTCTGGTGAGCCCGATACTTCGAAATCGAATCGAGCAGGTTTCCACGTCCGCCGGAATCAAGAAGGGCGATCAGGTTCGTGTCATGACTGGACGAGATCGCGGCAAGACAGGTCGCGTGCTGGGAGTGAATCCCGCCAAGCGCACGATTACCGTCGAGCATGCCGGCATGATCAAGCGTCATACCAAGCCCAACCCGTCGAAGAACGTCAAGGGCGGCATCGTGGAGAAAGAAGGATCGATCGCCATCTCCAACGTCCTTCTGTACTGCGACTCTTGCAATAAGGGAACGCGTCTCGGACACAAGGTTTTGCCGGACGGCACGAAGGCACGCGTTTGCCGCAGGTGCGGCAACATTCTCGATAAATAGCGCGGAGAAACGAAAGAGACTATATCCCCATGAGCCGAATGCAGGAACGTTACCGAAAAGAAGTGGTTCCCGCGCTGATGAAGCGCTTCGGGCGGGACAATCCGATGTCGGTGCCGAAGGTTGCCAAAGTCGTCGTCAATATCGGAATGGGCGAGGCCAGCCAGAACGTGAAGTTGCTGGATGTGGCCGTGGTCGAGTTGGGACAGATTACCGGGCAAAAACCGGTGATTACACGCGCCAAGAAGTCGATTGCGAATTTCAAGATTCGCAAAGGCATGGCCATCGGCTGCTGCGTCACGCTCCGCGGCGACCGCATGTACGAATTCTTGGACCGCCTGTGCAATGTCGTGTTGCCGCGCGTTCGCGATTTCCGTGGGCTGCCGCCCAACGCGTTCGATGGCCGCGGCAACTACACCATGGGATTGCGCGATCAACTCGTGTTTCCCGAAATTGATTACACACGCGTGGATAAGATCAAGGGCATGAACATCACGTTGACGACGACGGCCAGGAATGACGAAGAAGGCCGCGAGTTGCTGAAATTGCTGGGCGTGCCGCTGCGCGGCGCTGACGCCGCAAAGGCGTAGAGGAGAAGCATGGCGCGAACAAGTCAATTCGCCAAGATGCGCAAGAAGTTGAAGTTCAAGATTCGCATACGTAACCGCTGCCGCCTGTGCGGACGGCCGCGTGGCTACCTGCGTAAATTTCAAATGTGCCGCATCTGTTTCCGCGGCCATGCCCTGCGCGGGGAGATTCCCGGCGTGGTCAAGGCCAGCTGGTAGGAGCGGCGGAAAACGACTATGCAGACCGATCCCATTTCCGATTTACTGACGCGAATTCGCAACGCAGCCAAAGCGCGCCACGCGCGCGTGGATATTCCGACATCGAACCTGAAGGTCGAAGTCGCCCGGATTTTGAAGGAAGAGGGCTACATCTCGACCTACAAGCTGGTTGAGGAGAACAAGGTGCGCAAGACGCTGCGCCTGTTCTTGAAGTACACGCCGGATCGCCGCAGTGTGATCACGGACCTGAAACGCATCTCCAAGCCGGGAAGCCGCCGGTATAAAGGCGCGACGGAAATTCGTCCGGTGGTGGGCGGGATGGGCATCAGCATTATGACCACGCCCAAAGGCGTGATGACGGGCCGAGCAGCGCGCAAGGCGCGTGTGGGCGGCGAAGTTTTGTGTGAAGTCTGGTAGGAGAGCCATCGAGCTATGTCACGCATTGGAAGAAAACCGATTGTAGTGCCCGCGGGCGTAAAGATTCAGATTGCTTCTGGTTCGGTCGACGTGCAGGGTCCGAAGGGCAAGATGAACGTGAAATTGCCGGCGGGAATAACCCTGGAGCAAAAGGGCGCTGAACTGCACGCGGTGCGCCAAGACGACGATCATGCAGCGTTGCATGGACTTGCGCGAGCGTTGGTGGCAAACGCGGTTCAGGGCGTCACCTCGGGTTTCAAAAAGGATCTCGATATTGTCGGAGTTGGATATCGCGCCGAGCTGAAGGGTAAATTCGTAAATTTCGCGCTGGGGTATTCCCACCCGGTTGTGTTTCCGATTCCCGAAGGCATTCAGATCACGGTCGATAAGCAGACGCACCTTACGGTGTCGGGTTTCGATCGCGGCCTGGTTGGCCAGGTTTCCGCGGACATACGTTCGCTTCGGCCGCCCGATCCGTACAAGCAAAAAGGGGTCCGCATTACCGGCGAACGCTTGAAGAAGAAGGCCGGCAAGGCCGGCGCAGCCAAGACGGGCGCCTAAGGCAAGGAGAGAAATCGTGGCAACAGATCCAGTCCGAAATTTATCGCGTAATGCGCATCGCCAGCGAATTCACAGTCGGGTGCGTATGCGAGTTGTGGGGACGCCGGAACGCCCGCGTCTTTGCGTGTATCGCTCGAATGGAAATATTTACGCCCAGGTAATTGACGACCATGCCGGCCGCACGCTTGTTTCCGCCAGCTCTGTCGACAAGGCAACGCGTAAGGACCTGAAGATCGGCAGCAACACGGCGGCGGCCAAGGTAATCGGAAAAAGCATTGCCGAACGTGCCCGCGCTGCGGGGATCGAGCAGGTGGTGTTCGATCGCGGCGGTTACATGTATCACGGCCGAGTGGAAGCCCTGGCTGCGGCAGCCCGGGAAGCGGGGTTGAAATTTTAAATGTCGAAACACATTCTAAGAGAGACTCTGGCGGTTCGGCGAAATATCGAAGTCAACGCCAATAGCTTGAAGGATCAGGTTGTGGCAATTCAGCGCGTCACCAAGGTTGTCAAAGGCGGCAAGAACCTGAGCTTCTCCGCTCTGGTCGTCGTGGGAGATCAACAAGGCAATGCCGGCTTCGGTATGGGCAAGGCTCGTGAAGTGCCCATGGCCATCCGCAAGGCCATCGAGCAAGCGAAAAAGAATCTGATCCACCTGAATTTGAAGGGCACCACGATTCCGCATCAGGTGCTGGGTTTGTATGGCTCGGGACAAGTGCTGCTGAAGCCGGCGCCAGAGGGAACTGGAATAATTGCCGGGGGCCCGGTGCGCGCTGTAATGGAAGTTGCGGGAATTTCCAATGTGCTGACCAAGTCAATTGGCACTTCGAACCCGCATAATGTAATTAAAGCCACCTTCGATGCGTTGCTGCGCCTGAAAGATGTGGCCAAGGTCGCGGAACTTCGCTCGAAAACAGTGGAGGAACTGGGTCTCTGACCGAGCCCGGGATGGTTACTTCTATGTCCGAGACAAAAACCGGTATGGTGAAAATTAAATGGGTGGTCAGTTTCATCGGCTGCCCCAAGGACATGCGACAGACGATTCGCGGCTTGGGATTCCGCCGCATGGAGCAGGTGCTGGAAGTCGAAGACACGCCGTCGGTGCGCGGCATGATTCATAAAGTGCGCCATCTGGTCAATGTTCAGGAATAGCGAGTATTATAGGGAATTGGAAAAGTCGAGGGAAACGTGGCTGTAAACCTTTCAAATCTTAAGCCGGCACGCGGATCGAGGCATCGCAAGGTACGCGTGGGTCGCGGAATCGGTTCAAAGCTTGGCAGAACATCGGGCAAAGGAAATAAGGGGCAGAAGTCGCGCAAGGGATATTCGCGGCGGCCTGGATTTGAAGGCGGTCAGATGCCGTTGCGCCGCCGCATTCCAAAGCGGGGATTCCACAACTCTACCCGCATGGAATATGCCGTGGTGAACGTGGAAATGCTCAATGGATTTTCAGCCGGAGAAATTGTAACTCCGGAATTGTTGCTTGCCACCGGTTTGATTCGCGAACCGCAGGCATCAATTAAGGTACTGGGTGACGGCGCACTGACGGCCGCGCTCACCGTTCGCGCGCACAAATTCAGCAAGTCGGCCGAGGAAAAAATTACCAAGGCCGGAGGCAAGGTCGAACTTTTGTCATGAGCCAGTTCTTCGAAGCATTCGCCAACATGTTCCGGATTCCGGACCTGCGTAAGCGGCTTCTGTTCACGCTTGCGATGCTGGCGGTGTACCGGTTGGGCGCATTTTTGCCCACGCCGGGCATCAATACCGACGTTCTGCAGCAACTCTTCCAGCAGAACCAGGGCTCTGTACTGGGAGTCATTGATCTCTTCAGCGGCGGCAACTTTCGGCGGCTGACGATTTTTGCGTTGGGTATTATGCCGTACATCACCGCCTCGATCATCCTGCAATTGATGACCGTGGTGTGGCCTTACCTCGAGCGCCTTCAGAAAGAAGGCGAACTGGGCAGGCGCAAGATCACGCAATACACGCGATACCTGACCATCATTCTGAGCGTCGTGCAGTCATTTACCATCGCGCAGACACTCGAACGCACCGGCGGTGGCGCATCGGGCAATCAGCCTCTGGTCTATAACCCGGGAATCGGATTCATTCTGATGACGATCCTGACGCTAACGACCGGCTCGGCGTTCATCATGTGGCTGGGCGAGCAGATCACCCAACGTGGTGTCGGCAACGGGATGTCCCTGATCATCTTTGCGGGAATTGTGGTTGGACTGCCGCGCGCCGTAGCCGATTTGTTTGACAAGTTCCGCACTGCCCAGTGGGGACCGTTCACGGGACTGGTGCTGATCGTCCTGATGGCCTTGATGGTAGGAGTCGTGGGGGTCATTGTCTTTGTGGAGGGTGGCCAGCGGCGTATCCCGGTTCAATACGCCAAGCGCGTGATGGGACGCCGGATGATGGGCGGGCAGATGACCTATCTGCCATTGCGCGTGAATTCGGGTGGCGTCATACCGCCGATTTTCGCGAGCTCGCTGCTCACGTTTCCGGGCACGATCAATCTGTTTCTTGGCAGAAAATATAAAGTTGTCGACTGGGTTGCCACCAACCTGGCTTGGGGTGAGCCCTGGTATATTTTGATCTATGTTGTCATGATTATTCTCTTCGCATTTTTCTACGTCGGGATCGTGTTCAATCCGACGGAGCTGGCCGATAACATGCGGAAATACGGGGGATTTATCCCCGGCATTCGCCCGGGGCGGAATACGTCGGAGCACATCGACCGTGTCCTTCGCCGTTTGACTTTCGTTGGCGGTGTGTATTTGGCTGCGGTGTGCCTGCTTCCCGAGTTTTTGATGACCGGTATTCACCTGCAGCATCTTCCGGTAGTGGGCACCTGGTTTGATAACCATATGTGGCGGTTTGTGCTGGAAGGTCTGAAAATCAGTTTTTATTTTGGCGGCACCTCGCTGCTGATCGTCGTGGGCGTGGCGATGGATACGGTCCAGCAAATCGAAGCACAACTCGTGATGCGAAACTACGAGGGATTTGTCAAAAAAGGGAAGCTCCGAGGTCGCCGCTACGGTTAGCCAGGAGGGCATTGAGAATCCACCGGCTTTGCGCCGTGCCGTAATCTTGCTGGGACCTCCTGGGGCAGGCAAGGGAACTCAGGCCAAGCGAATTGCGCAACGGTACCATTTACCGCATCTCTCGACAGGCGACATGCTGCGAGAGCACATTGCCCGGGATACCGAAATCGGACGGAAGGCGAAACCGATGATGGCGTCCGGGAACCTGGTGCCGGATGCCATTGTGCTGGATATGATTGCAGACCGGCTTTCCCAGCCGGACTGCGCAAATGGATTTGTTTTCGACGGTTTTCCGCGCACGATAACGCAGGCGGAAGGGCTGAGGAGAATTTGCAGCCAGCAGAAATTCGGCCTCGCCATTGTGTTGCATATGGTAATTCAGCCTGACTTGCTGATGCGCCGGCTGACAGGCCGCAGGGTTTGTAAGGCTGAGGGGCATATTTACAATATCGCCGAGCTCACGCCGAAGCGGCCGGGTATTTGCGATATTGACGGCAGTGAATTGATTCACCGGCAGGATGACACAGAGCCCGTCATCAAAGCGCGGCTGGCTTCATACGAACTTCAGACCAGACCCCTGGTCGAGTATTACACCGGACGGGGTCTGCTGACTGCGGTGGACGGAATGGAAGACGCGAGCGTGGTCACCGCGAACATTATGAAGATTTTGGACGAGGCGGAAAGACCGGCATGATCGTGTGTAAATCACAGGCTGAGCTGGAAAAAATGCACCACGCCGGCTTGGCGATCTGGGAAGTGTTGAACGAATTGCGAAAACTTGCGAAGCCCGGAGTCAGCACGAAGGATCTGGACGAATACGCGGAAAATCGCACGACCGAATTAAAGGTTAAGCCGGCATTCAAGAATTATCGGGGTTATCCGGCGACGCTGTGCACGTCGATCAATTCTGAAGTCGTCCACGGTATACCGTCCAAGTCGCGGCGTCTGGAGGAAGGTGACATTATTTCTCTCGATTTTGGTGTCGAATATGACGGGTATTTTGCCGATGCTGCCGTGACCGTTCCGGTGGGCGAGATTTCTCCGGAGTTGCAAAGGCTCCTGCAAGTGACCCGGGAATCTCTGGACCATGCCATCGAAAAGGTGTGCGTAGGCAACCGGCTAACGGATATTTCCGCTGCGGTGCAGGAGTGGGCGGAGCGCAAGAACGGCTATTCGGTGGTCCGTGACCTCTGTGGCCATGGCATCGGCACGCATATCCATGAAGAGCCCAACGTGTTGAATTATGGCACTCCTGGCCGTGGCCTTCGTCTGCAGGAGGGCATGGTCTTCGCGATCGAGCCCATGGTCAACGTGGGCGGACCCGAGGTCAAAGTGCTGGAAGACGAGTGGACTGCGGTGACCACCGATGGCACCAACTCAGCGCACTTTGAGCACACCGTAGCGGTGACAGCGAATGGACCGTGGGTTTTGACGCGCCCGCGGGAAATGCAGGGGCCGTCCTGGTGATGCGCGGCAGACCCAGCACGGGCAGGCGTCCGGAACCTGAAAAGCGTAAGGCAGACGCATCGAATCCGAAAGAAGATGCCATTGAAGTGATGGCGACCGTCGTGGAACCGCTGCCGAACGCGATGTTTCGCGTGGAACTGGAAAATAAACATCAGGTGCTGGCCCATATTTCGGGGAAAATGCGCAAGAATTTCATACGCATCCTGGCCGGCGACAAAGTGGCAGTGGAACTTTCCCCTTACGATTTGACGCGGGGCCGCATCGTTTACCGGTACAAGTAGGGTCATGAAAAGCAATGCCGGGTGAGGAGCAACAAAATGAAAGTCAGAGCTTCGGTAAAGAAAATTTGCGACAAGTGCAAGGTCATCCACCGGCGCGGCGTGGTGCGCGTAATCTGTGACAATCCGAAGCACAAGCAGCGCCAGGGATAGTTTTCGAGAGAATTGAGGAGCATGCATGGCACGTATAGCAGGTGTCGATCTTCCGCCGCAGAAACGCATTTGGGTTGGCCTGACGTCGATTTATGGGATCGGGCAGCCGCGCGCGCGATCTCTATGTCTTAAGGCGGACGTCGAATTCACGAAGAAAGTGAAGGACTTGACCGAGGAAGAGATCAACCGGCTTCGCCAGGCGATCGAAGCCGAGGGCCGCGTCGAGGGCGATCTCCGCAAGGAGGTCCAGATGAACATCCGCCGATTGATCGAAATCCAGTGCTATCGCGGCATGCGTCATCGTCGGAATCTTCCGGTACACGGTCAGCGCACACATACCAATGCGCGAACGCGGAAGGGTCCGCGGAAGGGCGCCGTGGCTGCGAAGAAGGTTGCGGCTCGTAAGTAGCGCGAGCGGGTAAGAGAACAGCCGCTAAAAATGTTCAGTTTGAATCGAGGGTACTGACTTGGCAAAAGAGCCGCAGCAGCAAGACGCCACAAAAGCGCCGGAAAAGGTATCGAAGCGCAAGAAAGAGTTCAAGAAGAAGCGGGAGAAGCGCGTGGTGCCGCACGGCGTGGCGCACATACAGGCTACGTTCAACAATACGATTATTACGATCTGTGGACCCGATGGCCGCGCCGTTTCGTGGTCTTCCGCCGGGTCGATCGGTTTCAAGGGTTCCCGTAAAGGCACTCCGTATGCGGCGCAGCAGGCTTCCGTGATGGCCGCCGGGGTGGCGCGCGACCAGTACGGCATGAAATCGATTGAGGTCCGCGTGAAGGGCCCGGGTTCGGGGCGCGAATCGGCCGTACGCGCGCTGGCCGCTGCCGGCCTCCATATCGTGCACATTAAGGACGTAACGCCGATCCCGCACAACGGCTGCCGTCCGCCCAAGCGCCGCCGGGTCTGATTGGTTTCTGACTGCGTTTATGAATCTGAGTTTTGAGCAGCAGCAATAAAGGAGAAATACATTTGGCACGTCATCGTGATGCAGTTTGCCGACTCTGCCGCAGGGAAGGGCAGAAACTATTTTTGAAAGGGCTGCGCTGTTTTACCGAGAAGTGCGCGATTGAAAAGCGCAATTTCGTTCCCGGACAGCACGGCCAGTCGCGTCGCGTGAAGAAACTTGCGGGCTACGGTTTGCAGTTGCGCGAGAAGCAGAAGGTGAAGCGCACCTACGGACTGCTGGAACGTCAGTTTCGAAACTACGTGGAGAAGTCCGAACGCGCGCAAGGACCCACGGGAGAAAACCTCATCGTCATGCTGGAGCGGCGACTGGACAACACGGTATGGCGCACCGGCATGGCCAGTTCGCGTTCTCAGGCGCGGCAGATCGTCCTGCACGGCCACGTCCGCATCAACGGTAAGAAGGTCAACATTCCTTCCTACCTGGTGAGCGTGGGTGAGGAGATTTCGCTCAAGGAAAAGATGCATCAGAACACCATGGTGCTCGAAGCACGCAACGTTGCCCAGAGCCAGAACGCAGTGCCGTGGCTTGAAATTGACCGCGAGAATTTCAAGGCGCGTGTCGTGGCGCTGCCGAAGCGCGAGAACGTGCAGACGCCGCCCATCACCGAACAGCTGATCGTCGAGTTGTATTCGAAGTAACTCGCGCCTGACATCAACCGATTTTGTTTTCCCTGTCATTGCGGGAAGAAAGGACTCATCAGATGTGGAAAGGTTTTCAGAAACCAAAACGATTGGCGGCCGAACTTGAGTCGCTAACGGATAAGTACGGAAGGTTCTCAGCCCAGCCCTTTGAGCGCGGCTGGGGTACCACGGTTGGCAACAGCCTCCGCCGGGCTCTGCTCAGTTCCATCGAAGGGGCAGCGATCACCGCCGTAAAAATCGAAGGAGTCCTGCACGAATTCTCATCGATTCCCGGCGTGGTGGAAGACGCCACCGACATCATCCTGAACCTCAAGCAGGTGCCGCTTAAGCTGAATAACGATCAGTCGAAAACAATCTACATCAACGTGGAAAATCCTGGAGTTGTCACCTCCGCGATGATCGACGAAGATGCCGACTTCGCCGTGCTCGACAAGACGGTGTACATTGCCACTGTTAACGAAGGCGGCAAACTTCAACTCGAGATGCGCGTGAAGAACGGACGCGGTTACGTATCGGCCGACCGCAATTTCGACGAGGATCTTCCCATCGGATACATCCCCGTGGATTCCGTCCATTCACCGGTGCGCAAGGTTACCTACGCCGTGGAGGCAGCGCGCCTCGGCCAGATGACCGACTACGAAAAGTTGGCCCTGGAAGTCTGGACCAACGGAGCGATTACACCGCAGGACGCGATCGGCCTGGCCTCGAAGCTCGTGAAGGATCATATGAGCATCTTCATTAACTTCGAAGAACAACCCGACCTGCCCGAAGAAGCCGTGGAGTCCTACAATGACCCGCGCGTCGAGCATATGGATCGCTCGGTCGAAGAGCTGGAACTGTCTGTGCGTTCCTACAATTGCCTGAAGAATGCGAATATTCAGTCCATCCGCGAACTGGTCCAGAAGAGCGAGAACGAAATGCTGAAGACAAAAAACTTCGGCCGCAAGTCGCTCAATGAGATCAAGGAAATCCTCACCAAAATGGGTTTGAGCCTGGGCATGAAGTTTGACGAGCATGGCCGCATCATCTGGCCGCCGCTCCCCAGCCAGACCGCGCCACCAACGCCGGAGGAGACCGCGGGCCTCTGAGCGCGCGAAGAAACCACTCATGCGACATCGCAACTACGGATCGAAACTCGGACGGCAGCCGGCGCATCGTCGCGCCACGCTGCGCAATCTAGTCACCAACGTGCTTGAGAAAGAGCGCATCACGACCACCATTACACGGGCCAAAGCCGCGCGACCGCTTGTCGAGCAGATGATCACGCTCGGCAAGCGCGACACGCTTCATGCTCGCCGCCAGGCGGCTGCCTACTTGATGACTCCTGCCGCGACCAAGAAGCTGTTCGCGGACATTGCCCCGCGCTTTTCCGATCGCGCGGGCGGTTATACACGCATCATTCACGCCGGTTTTCGCATCGGCGACGGCGCCGACCTGGCAATTCTGGAACTGCTGGGTTCTAAGCTCCGCAAAAAGGAAAAGAAGGATAGATCCGCGAAGCCCGAGCCTGCAGAAGAAGAAAAGAAGGAAGAGAAGGCCAGCACATAGGATATCGAAAAGATACCTTTTCACAAAGAAGGCCCGGTTCGTTTTTCGGACCGGGTTTTTTTTATACGATCTGCCAAGCTAATTCAATCGGGAACAATTTTATTCCCCGTTCCTCCCCCCGATCCATTTGCCCGTCCGTCCTGCAATCCATCTTCTTGATCCTGAGCGTCGCGCGCTTCGCCATCTCTCAGGCGAATCCACGCCCATGTAATAACCTGCGCGGCGGCCGCGCCAGAGGTATCGAGTAAGGAGTCCCAGGGCGAAGCGGTGCGGCTGGGGACGAATGACTGATGAAATTCGTCCAGTGCCGAATACCCCGCCGCGATAGCTAGTGCCAGCAGCGCCCACCGGAGGCGCCATCCCCTGCGCTCACCCTGGCGCTCGCTCCGAATCGCACGGAATAAAATCACGCTGAACACGAAATACTCTGTGACATGCGCCAGTTTTCGAATAAAGAATTGAATCCGGTTCAGCGTGTCAGGACCAGCATGGGGAAAGAACCAGTGCAATATTGGGAGAATGAACCGCGAGGTATTACTTGAGGAAAACGCGTCGGTAGACGCCACCGAAATCAATACGGCCCAAAGTATCGCGGGCAGCCAGGTTCTAAGCCGTGAGGTCGCCCGCACTACTCGACCTGCCCGCACTACTCGACCTGATAGTTCGGCGCTTCACGCGTAATGATAACGTCATGAACATGGCTTTCGCGCAATCCCGCGACCGTGATTCGAACGAACCGAGCGCGTTTTTGCAATTCCATCAAAGTTGCGACGCCGCAATAGCCCATCCCACTTTTAAGCCCGCCGACCAATTGGTCCACCAGCCCGCTCAGGGGACCCTTATAGGGCACGCGCCCTTCCACGCCCTCCGGAACGGACTTGCCACGCTCGGCGCCTTCCTGCGCATAGCGGTCTGCCGATCCAGCCCGCATCGCGCCGAGTGAACCCATGCCCCTGTAAGCTTTGAACGTTCGCCCCTGATACAGAATGGTTTCGCCGGGTGATTCTTCGGTTCCGGCGAATAATCCGCCGATCATTGTGACCGCGGCACCGGCCGCAACCGCCTTACTGACGTCCCCGGAATACTTGATGCCGCCGTCAGCGATGACGGGCACCCCGGTTCCCTCGGCCGCACGCGCCGCTTCAAGAATCGCGGTAATCTGCGGCACACCGGCCCCCGTCACTACGCGAGTCGTGCAAATGGAACCAGGACCAATGCCAACCTTTATGCCGTCGATACCCAGCGCGATCAGATCGCGTGCGCCTTCATAGGTGCCGACATTCCCGGCAATCAGTTGCATATCCGGCAGACGGTGTTTTATGGCGCGAATTCCTTCCATCACGCGTGCCGAATGGCCATGGGCCGTATCAATGGCCAGTACGTCCACTTTGCAACGTCCCATTTCAACGGCGCGTTCGATGAAGTCTCCGGTCGCTCCTATTGCTGCGCCCACCAGCAGGCGTCCCTGATCGTCTTTCGCTGCGTGAGGGAACTCCAACTTTTTCTGGATGTCCTTAACGGTGATCAGCCCCTTGAGGCGGTACTCGCTGTCCACCACGAGCAGTTTTTCAATTCGGTATTTTTGCAGGATGCGCTCGGCTTCCTCGAGTGTGGTGCCGACGGACACGGTTACCAGATTGTCTTTCGTCATTGCTGCGCTGACGGGCTGATCCAGGTTTCGTTCGAAACGAAGATCGCGATTGGTCAAAATACCCACAAGTTTCGGCCCGCGCGTTACCGGAAGTCCCGAAACGCGGTATTTCGTCATAATTTCCATGGCTTCGCGAACCGAAAGCTCGGGCGAGATGGTGACCGGATCCACAATCATTCCGCTCTCGGAGCGCTTCACGCGGTCCACTTCCTCAGCCTGACGCTCGATGGTCATGTTGCGGTGTACGAAGCCCAGGCCACCCTGCCGCGCCATCGCTATGGCCAGCCGTGACTCCGTGACGGTATCCATTGCCGCCGAGACCAGCGGAATATTCAGTGGAATTTTACGGCTCAGTTGGGTGTGCGTATTTACTTCGGTCGGCAGCACCGAGGACTTTCCGGGCAACAATAAGACATCGTCAAACGTGAGACCCTCAACGATCGGTCCTTCCATGCCTATCTCCTTGGAGCGATAAAAAAACGGCCCCTGAAAACAACACAGCCCAGCGAGTGTCCGCCGGGCACAACAGATCGGGCTGCCATAGAGTGCTTAAGAAAGCGGGTAACCATCGATGAACATTCATTCTAGGGGCGCGGACGTTCGAAATCAAGGGCGCACGCCCGCACGGGCGTGACGTAGAATATTCTGTAGAATATTCTACAGATGCGACCCTTCGAACCTCAGCCGCTGTTGCGCAACGCTCATGCACAAACATTCGCATACGCGCTGTGGCGCAGAAATTTCGCGCGTCTGCCTCGCGCCATCGCGCGGGAATTTGAAGTCGAGCCCGGCACACGAATACGCGGCGAATGTCACTGGCAGCCTCAACCCCAGCAGCGGCCCACGCTGGTGCTCGTCCATGGACTAGAAGGCTCCAGCGAATCCGGGTACATGCTGGGAATCGCCGAGCGCGCCTTCGCCGCTGGTTGGAATGCGATCCGCCTGAATCAGCGCAATTGTGGCGGAACGGAATTGCTTACACCCACGCTCTACAATTCAGGTCTTTCCGGCGATTACAGCGCTGTGCTCGCCGAACTCATCGAGCGGGACAAACTGCCCGAGATATTCTTCGCGGGTTATTCCATGGGCGGAAACCTAGTGCTGAAAATGGCGGGTGATTCGGGAGCCGCCGCTCCGCGCCAGTTGCGCGGAATCGCTGCCGTCTGTCCGCCGCTCGAACTGGCAGCATGTGCGGACGCCGTTGCATTGCCCGCAAATTTCGTTTACGAGCAGCGCTTCGTCAGCAGCTTGAAGGGTCGCATGGAACGCAAAGCAATGCTCTTCCCGGGAAAATACGATCTCAGCGGGCTAGCCGCCGTTCGCACCCTTCGCGAGTTCGATGACGTGATCACGGCTACGTACTGCGGGTTTCGCGACGCTTCCGATTATTACCACCGTTCGAGTGCGCTGCGTGTGGCGGGAAATATCCGTGTTCCCACGCTCGTGCTGGTCGCGCAGGATGATCCTTTCGTGCCGCTCGAAAATTTTCAGGATCCCGCGATTACGGGGAATCCCCATATCACTGTGATTGCGCCCAGCCACGGTGGGCATTGTGCGTTCATTTCCCGCCATGGAGGGGACGAGCGATTCTGGGCTGAAGCGAGAGTGTTGGAATTCTGCCGCACACTTACGCAATGATTGAAATGGCGCTTTTGGGGGATGCAAGCAAGTACCGGGCGGGCGCCGCCAGATGTGCTAGAACAAACTTGGAAGGCTTATCGCTTCCATTTAATATTGCAGCCTACGCTCGGCTTTTGATCGGTGGAAACAGCGCGCCCTTCCAAAACAGCATCCAGGGCTGTGCGCATGTCCTTGCCGGTAACAGGGCGCGCGTTGCCAGGGCGGCTGTCATCAAACTGGCCGCGGTAAACGAGGCGGTGATCCCCGTTAAACAGGAAAAAGTCCGGCGTGCAAGCGGCCTGGTATGCCTTGGCTACTTCCTGGCTCTCGTCATAGAGGTAGGGAAATGTATAACCGGCCAGTTTGATCTCTTCGGCCATTTTCTCGGGGGCGTCGTCCGGATAGTTTTCCGCGTCGTTCGAATTGATTCCCACGACTGCTACCCCACGCGCCTGATATTCCTTGGCGAGCGCGGCGAATTGCGATCGCAGGTGCTTCACATAAGGGCAGTGGTTGCACATGAACACGACTAGAAAAGCCTTGGCATCCTTGAAGTCGTCCGTGGACACCCACTTATCCTGGGGGTCAGGGAGGCGAAAATGCGGCGCACTTGTTCCCAGCTCGAGCATTGTGGATGGGGTTTCACTCATGTTTGTCTCCCGTTGCTGCTATTTCGAATCTTAGCATAGGATCTTCTGCAACGTATTTGCGGGACGAGGGAAATCGCGCAATCGAGACGCAGTTTGACTTGACTGTACAAGCGCACTACGCTTCGCGATGGTGAATTGAAGAAAAAGATCGAGAAAGTCCACTCGAATCGACGACGGGCCAGCGACTCAGGAAATCGTTTCTTAAGGAGCCAACGTGCGAATCGCACGGAACATTGTGGGCGTCTTGTTGGTGGTTTTCGGCAGCATATGGTTTCTGCAGGGGATCAACATCCTGCCGGGCAGTTTTATGACGGGACAAATGAAATGGGCGATCTACGGGGGCACAACATTTGTGGCGGGCATCGCAGTCTTATTGCGAGTAAATTTGCGGCGTTCGAGCGCGCGATAGTTACATTTAGAGACCGAGGTTTCAGCGTCCCGATTACTCCATGCGGTCTGCGATTATGAAGCGACCTTTGACCTCCACATTAATCGCCATGGGAGGACGGATGCCGCTACCCTGCACGATCTCTCCGCGAGTCCACACTTCTCCTCCGAGTGAACCGAGCTTCATCGGATCGTAAATTGTTCTGCTGCAGGGGCTGGCGATCATGGGGTGGCGGGCCTGATATCCGTACTGTGTTGCCAGCCGAGCCAGGTCGGTTACATATTCCAACTCGCAATGTCCGTACGGTTCTTGAAGGGCCAAGGCCCAAAATGCGCCGCCCGGAAGTCGAATGAGCATTGCGTCGACACGCTCATGCGTAAATGGTTTTACGAAAATGAATTTCTTTGCGCCCCAGGGCTCGGCAAGTTCTTCGAGGCCGGCCACTTGCTGGGAACCATCACTCCCGGGGATTGGCGGAACCGACTGCGTGGTTATCGCGTCGGATATCGTCGAACCCGCTTCAGGATTTTCGGGCTTCACGGTTCGATGCTGCGCGCTCGTTATCCACCATGTAATTGCAGCTCCGACCAAAATTACGACGCCAACAATTCCGGCAATTTGAGTGAGGCGTCTTGCGCGTGCTGGATTTTCGTCCCGCTTAGCCGTGCGAGCGTCATTTACACTCGGCACTCCCGGAATCTTCGGCATATCCGGATGGAACGCGTCAAACTGTTTTTCGGGCGCCGCTCGCGATTTCTCGGCGGACGCCGTCACCTGTTTCATTGGGGTCTCGGTGGTCATATCCTGAAGTATAGGAGATATCTAACTCAATTCTAGAGTGCCGCAGAGGGGCATACAAGTGCCGGGGTCGTGGTCAGAGGCTGTTTGGATACCCCCTTAGAAATTAAAGACTTAGGCAGTGGCGCCGTGGCATTTCTTGTATTTCTTTCCACTTCCGCAGGGACAAGGGTCATTCCGTCCCACTTTCGCGCCGGTACGAACGGGTTTGGGCTCTTCGGCCTGCGCTGCGCCCGCCTGGTATTGCAATTCCTGCTGCTGGCGTCGTTGCCGCCGCTCGATCTCGCGAGCCTGATCTTCAGGCTTGGCCGGCTGCACTAGAAACAGGTAGCGAACCGTTTCCGCGTCAATACGCCCCATCATGTCTTCGAACAGAATAAACGCTTCCTTCTTGAATTCTACCAGGGGATCTTTTTGCCCGTAACCGCGGAGCCCGATTCCTTCTTTCAGATGATCGAGGGTCAGCAAATGGTCTTTCCATTGGGTGTCAACGATGTCCAGAATAATGCGCCGCTCGAGCCAGCGCATCATGGGTTCGCCGAACATTTTTTCCTTCTCGGCGTAGCGTTCCTTAACGCGCGTCGCCAGCAACTCCGTCAATTCCTTATGCGTCAACGCTGCCGCATCAATGCCCGCCGCTTTCACATCCAGTCCAAACTGGTTCAATACTTCCGCCGAGAATTGCGCGACGTTCCATTTGTCCGGGTGTTCGTTGTGCGGGCAGAACGTTTCCACCATTTCCCGCGCGATATCGTCCGCCACCCCAAGCGCGTAATCTCTCTGTTCTTTTCCTTCGAGCGCCGAACGCCTGATCGAGTAAATGGTTTCGCGCTGCTTGTTCATCACGTCGTCATACTCAAGCAGATGTTTGCGCGCCTCGAAGTTCTGCGCTTCCACGGCTTTTTGAGCGTTCTCAATGCGGCGTGAGATCAGCTTCGATTCGATGGGAACGCCCTCGGTCATGCCCAGACGGAACATCAGGGCCTTGACGCGCTCGCCGCCAAAAACACGCAGAAGGTCATCTTCCAACGAGAGGAAGAATCGCGAAGAGCCCGGATCGCCCTGACGGCCGGCGCGGCCTCGGAGCTGGTTATCAATACGACGAGCTTCGTGGCGTTCAGTGCCCAGAATGTGTAATCCACCGAGCGCGATGACTTCATCGTGCTCGGCGCGGCACTGCTGAACGAATTGATCGTAGATCGGTTTCCAAACTTCCGCGGGAACCTGGAAGATCTTTCCTTCCTGCTGGAAAAGAACCATGTTTGGCGCTGAGTCGATGTTTGAATTTTCCCCGCCGATTACGGCCGGAGCGGAAATGTAAGGAATTGCCAATTTCTCATGCAGACAATAGTCGCGCGTCATCGCTTCGGGATTGCCACCCAGCAGAATGTCCGTGCCGCGGCCGGCCATGTTGGTGGAAACCGTGACCGCTCCCTTGCGCCCCGCCTGGGCAATGACTTTTGCCTCGCGTTCGTGTTGTTTGGCGTTCAGCACTTGATGCGGAATGCCAGCCTTTTTCAACAAATTCGCGAGGTGTTCGGATTTCTCAATCGAGATCGTGCCAACCAGAACAGGCTGCCCCGATTCGTGAATTTGCCGGATGCCTGACAAATAGCTGTTGTCTTCCTGCAGGATGCCGTTGACCACGGCCTCATACTTCTCCCCTGCCGTTCGGTAAACCACGTCGGAAAATTCCTCGCGGCGAAGCGGGCGGTTGGTGGGAATCAGGGCGACATCGAGTTTGTAAATCTTCATGAACTCGGTGGCTTCGGTCTCCGCCGTGCCCGTCATGCCGGCAAGCTTGGTGTACATGCGGAAATAATTCTGAAAGGTGATGGTGGCGAGAGTCTGGTTCTCACGCTCAATCTTGACGGCTTCCTTGGCTTCTACCGCCTGGTGCAGGCCGTCCGACCAGCGCCGTCCGGGCATTTCGCGTCCTGTAAATTCGTCGACGATGATGACTTCGCCGTTCTTGACCACGTATTCGACGTCACGGCGATAAAGGGTGTGCGCGCGCAGTGCCTGGTAAACGTGATGAATGGACTCCATGTGCTCCGGATCGTATAAATTGCCCAATCCCAGCAGTTTTTCGGTCTTGGTTACCCCTTCTTCGGTCAGCGTGGCGGTCTTGTGCTTCTCGTCAACGGTGTAATCGATAATATCGATCAATTTCGGAATGATCTTATCGATGCGGTAATACTTGTCGGTAGATTCCTCGGCGGGCCCTGAAATAATCAAGGGGGTGCGAGCCTCGTCGATCAGGATGGAGTCCACCTCGTCCACGATGCCGAACTGATGTCCGCGCTGCACGCATTCCGCCAGATCGTACTTCATGTTGTCGCGGAGATAATCGAACCCAAATTCATTGTTCGTGCCGTAGGTGATGTCCGCGCCATAGGCCGCGCGGCGCTCGGCATCGCTCAAATCGTGAACAATTACGCCCACCGTCAGCCCGAGCGAGCGGTAGATCGGGCTCATCCACTCCGCGTCGCGTCTCGCCAGGTAATCGTTCACGGTGACGATGTGAACGCCGCGGCCCGTCAAGGCGTTCAAATACGCGGGAAGCGTGGCGACAAGCGTCTTCCCTTCACCGGTTTTCATTTCCGCGATCTTGCCCTCGTGCAGAACAATGCCGCCGATCAATTGCACGTCGAAATGCCGCATGGCCAGCTTCCGGCGGCCCGCTTCGCGCACCAGTGCAAAGGCCGGCACAACGGCCGGAGCAAGAGCGTCCTTACAGCGTTCCTTGAATTCTGGGTCATCGAGCGGCAGATCGCCAAGGCGGTCCTTCACTTGCGTCCGGAGCAGCACCGTTTTCTCAGCGAGCTGCTCATCGCTCAGCTGTTCATATTCCGGTGCCAGAGCGTTGATGGCATTCACCAGCGGCTGAATCTGCTTAACGTCGCGCTCGTGTTTTGTGCCGATAAACCGGGCCACAACCCGGTCGATCATTGTGTCGACTCGCATCACTATCCTTCGGTGTTCTTCGGTGAACGATTCTTTCCGGCGGCGGGCTTGATGTCCCTGCGCGCAGCAAGCAGTCCATAACCGGTAGGACCGTTTCCTCGCGCGTACGCTCGAAACTCAATTGTACCCTGTCCTGCAATCCGCACGCAAAGTGCGCGGCCAGTGGACGGTTACGACTTTCTCGGTCAAAATGGAGCGTTGCGAATGGCGCTTTCTTAGGCGCAATCCAACCGGGAGAATATGACGATGCCTCCGCCGCCCATGCCCCAACCCCCCAAGTTGCCCATTGAGGGCGTAAAGAATCTCGTTGCTGTTGCCAGTGGAAAAGGAGGTGTGGGGAAGACCACAGTGGCCGTAAACCTGGCGCTCGCGCTGACACATTTGGGCGCCGCCGTCGGTCTGTTGGACGCCGACGTGTACGGCCCGAACGTACCGATCATGCTGGGCACGGACGAGCAGCCACAGGCGCTCAGCGAACGGCAGATCCTGCCGGTGGAAGCGCAGGGCGTAAAAATGATTTCCATGGGTTTGCTGAATCCCGGAGACAAACCCATGATCTGGCGCGGCCCAATGCTCCATAGCGTGATGCAGCAATTCCTGCGCAGTGTAGTGTGGGGGAAACTCGATTACCTCATCGTGGACCTTCCGCCAGGCACCGGGGACGTACAGCTTTCATTGATTCAAATGGTGCCGGTGACGGGGGCAGTGCTGGTTACCACGCCGTCGGTTGTGGCTTTGGCTGACGTGCGCAAGGCCATCGAGATGTTCCGCCAGGTGAACGTGGATATTCTCGGCATCGTCGAGAACATGAGCTACTTCAATTGCCCGCACTGCCAGGGTCGCATCGATGTCTTTGGCCACGGCGAGGGCCGCCGCATCGCCGATACCTACGGCGTGCCGTTGCTCGGAGAAATTGAAATCGACCCGCAGATTCGTATAGGCGGGGACACGGGCAAGCCCATTGCGTCCTTCGGCGAAGATGGCCCCGGCGCGAAGAGTATTTATGCGATGGCGCGCGCGGTTGCGGCGCGTCTTGCGGAAAAGCCCGATGTAGCTCGTGGATCTGTCGTGGAAATAGATTGAGCACATTGGAAATGCGCCGCTGTGGTGAACAAGAGTACCCGTTAAACCAAATCGCCATTTCTTGTCAGTCAAGTGGGCGTGTGTTAGGTTCACTTGTTTACTTTCTCGCGAGGTGTGAATGATCCGCAGCCATCGTGGCCGAATGCCTCAGATTGCAGGTTCCGCGTACATCGATCCCGCCGCCATCCTTATTGGCGACGTGAGCATCGGGGAATACTCGAGTGTCTGGCCGTGCGCCGTGATCCGTGGTGACGTTCATTGGATTCGCATCGGTGCGCGCACCAACATTCAGGACGGTTCGATTTTGCATGGCATGAAGGACCAGTTTCCGGTGCAGTTGGGTGATTCCGTCACGATTGGCCATGGCGTGATTTTGCACGGCTGCACCATCGAATCCCGCGTTCTGATCGGGATGGGAACCGTAATTCTGAATGGCGCGAAAATCGGCACCGGCTCCATCATCGCCGCCGGCACGCTGGTTCCCGAAGGCACTGTGGTGCCCCCGGGAAGCCTATTCATGGGACATCCCGGGAAATTTCGTCGAGCGCTGACTGCGGAGGATCAGGAAAGCATTGATCGCTACGCGACTCGGTACGTTGAATACTCAGAGACGTACAAGGCGGAGAAGACGTAGCCGTTACTCCAGCATGAAATTCCAAGCCATTAAAGGTGTGCGCGACATTCTTCCGCCGGATTCCGCCCTGTGGAACCGCGTCGAACAGGCTGCCCGGGATGTCTTCGGCACTTTCGGTTTCGCCGAAATTCGCCTGCCAATTTTTGAGCAAACGGAATTGTTTGCTCGGTCCGTCGGCCAGGAGACGGATATCGTATCCAAGGAAATGTATTCGTTCGAGGATCGGGATGAATCCTCAATTTCGTTGCGCCCCGAAGCGACCGCCTCGGTTGTGCGCGCCTACATCGAGCACGGCATGCAGACGCTCCCCGGCAACGTGAAGCTTTACTATATGGGTCCAATGTTTCGCCGCGAACGGCCGCAAAAGGGACGCTATCGCCAGTTCTATCAGATCGGCGCGGAAGTTCTCGGCCCATCGGATGCGCCCGGGATTGACGCCGAGGTCATCGAGATGCTGCTGGCTTTCTTCGATCGATTGAAACTGAAGGGCGCAGTCCTGCACATCAATTCCATTGGCGACAAGAATTGCCGCCCTGCCTATGTCGAGAAATTGCGCGGCGCATTGGAAAAAGTGCGAAATGACCTCGGCGCCGATAGCCAGCGCCGCATTGAGACGAATCCGCTGCGTGTGCTGGATTCAAAGCTTGCCTCCGAGCAGGCCATCATCGAAACGTTACCGCGCATCGCCGAGCATCTGTGTGAACCCTGCCGCGAACATTACGCTGAGGTCAAGAAGCAGCTGGCTGTGCGCGGAATTGTGTATCAGGAAGACTGGCGTCTGGTGCGTGGCCTGGACTACTACATGCGTACTACATTTGAGATCATCGCACCGGGACTCGGCTCGCAGAATGCGGTCTGCGGCGGAGGGCGTTATGATGGCTTGGTGGAACTGCTGGGCGGCCAGGCCTCGACAAAAGGGATTGGATTCGCCATCGGCACGGACCGCCTGGTGCTTTCGCTGCAGGAAACCGGGGCGGGCGAAACGCCCGCAGGACTTGATGTTTATGTGGTGTGGCTCGGTAGCTCGGCACAACCCGCCGCAGTTGGACTCGCGCGTCGATTGCGCGATGCGGGCCTCGTCGTCGAGCTTGCAGCGGTGGAAATGAAATTTGGCAAGGCGCTGAACCTGGCCGACCGTCTGAAGGCGCGCCACGCGGTTATTCTTGGGGAAGACGAAGTCGCCTCCGGAGTCCTGACCGTGAAACGTCTTGCCGACGGCACGCAACAGAAATTGGCGGAGCCAGACCTGATTGCGCACTTGCAAGCGGCACGCTAGTTTTTACATAAGAGAAACAGCAGAAGGGAACAACGACTCGTGCTCGATTCACCGGGAAATCTGCAACGCACGCACTATTGCGGCAATCTCCGCGTCGCTGATGCTGAAAAAGACGTCGTCCTGATGGGCTGGGTCCATAAGCGACGGGACCTCGGCAATCTTATTTTCATTGACCTGCGCGACCGCACCGGCCTGGCACAGATTGTGTTCAACAAGGAGCAACACTCCGATGCCCATGCCCGTGCCGAAGAGTTGCGCTCGGAATTCGTCATAGCTGTTAGCGGCCGCGTCGTGAAGCGGCAGAAGGCGAACCCCGACCTGGCCTCGGGCGAAGTTGAAATTATCGCCAGTGAGCTTCGAATTCTAAATGTTGCCAAGACCCCGCCGTTCGTCGTCGAGGACGATTTAACCGCCAGCGAAGAAACGCGCCTGCATTATCGTTATCTCGACTTACGGCGCACGCGCCCGCGTCAAAATCTTGCGCTGCGTCACCGCGTGATTCTCGAAATTCGCAAGACCATGGACGAAATGGGATTCTACGAGATCGAAACGCCCATGCTCACACGCTCAACGCCCGAAGGCGCGCGTGATTATCTGGTTCCCAGTCGTGTGCATCCCGGACAGTTCTACGCGCTGCCACAGTCCCCGCAAATTTTTAAGCAGATATTAATGATTGGCGGGCTGGATCGCTACTTCCAGATCGTCAAATGTTTTCGCGACGAAGACCTGCGTGCCGATCGTCAGCCCGAATTCACACAGCTTGACCTGGAAATGTCGTTTCCCACACAGGATGCCATTTTCGGCGTGATCGAGCAGGTCATGGTGCGTTCTTGCGCTGTCGCAGGCATAACGGTCCAGGCGCCATTCCAGCGCATGGAATATCGTGACGCCATCAGGCGCTATGGTTCGGATAAGCCCGACCTCCGATTCGGCATGGAGTTGCACGACGTAACCGAAGACTTCGCCGCCGCGCGCGAGATACTGCATATCGACGGACACGTCCGGGCCGTGGCGGCGCCAGGTGCGGCGACATTTTCGCGCAAGCAACTCGATGAGCTTGCCGAGAAAGCGAAATCTCTGGGCGCTCGCGGCGTGTACACGTTTAAGGTCACTACAGAGGGCGTCACTTCGCCGCTCGAGAAAAATCTCGGCGCGGAAACGCTCAAGAAGATCGCCGCAGGCGTCGATGCCAAAGTCGGCGACCTGATTGTAGCGGTCACGGCAAAAGAACAAATCCCCGGGACTGACGCAGCCGCGATGATTGCCGGACAGATGCGTCTGCACCTCGCGGAGCAGCTGAAACTGATTCCGCAGGACCGCTGGGAATTTGTGTGGATCACAGGTTTCACGCTGTTCGAATGGAATACCACGGACAAAGCCGTGGTCAGCGCGCAGCATCCCTTCACCGGAATCGTCGAGGAGGACATTTCGAAGCTCGAAGATGCCAGCGACGAGGTGCGTCTCTCAATGCGTTCGAAGGGATATGACCTGGTGCTCAATGGCGTGGAGTTGGGCTCGGGCAGCATTCGAATCCATCAACAGGACGTGCAGGCTCGAGTGTTTCGCGCCCTGGGGCTGAGCGATGAGACGGCACGAAACCGGTTCGGGTTCTTTCTGGACGCGCTAACGTATGGCACTCCGCCACACGGCGGAATCGCGCTTGGTCTGGACCGTGTAGTGGCGCTATTTGCCGGCGAAAAGTCCATCCGCGAGGTTATCGCGTTCCCGAAGACCGCGAAGGCGCAAGACCTGATGGCGGAAGCGCCATCGGACGTGGATACGGAGCAACTGGAAATGCTGGGCCTGCGGCTGAAACGGCCCGACGAAAAATAAGGAATTATTTAGAGGTCGCGCTTCGGTCACGATGTGTCGCTGAGTAAGAAAGAAATGGGTTTTTTAGCCCCTGGAAAACAATGACTCGCATTCGCATTCTCGCAGAAAATGTCGCGAATAAGATCGCCGCGGGCGAAGTGGTCGAGCGGCCGGCGTCGGTCGTGAAGGAGCTGCTCGAAAATGCTCTCGATGCGGGAGCGCGCTCGATTCGCGTGGAGGTGGAGTCCGGCGGCAAGCGAATGATTCGCGTGATTGACGATGGCACGGGGATGTCGCATGACGACGCGCTGCTGGCGTTCGAGCGGCATGCGACCTCCAAGTTGCGCACCGCGGATGACCTGCTTTCCATCACGACCCTTGGCTTTCGCGGGGAAGCGCTTCCATCCATCGCCGCCGTTTCGCGGTTGCTGCTTCAAACCCGCTCTCCGGAGGAAGAGGAAGGAATCCGCATCGAGTTTGCGGGCGGCAAGCTTGTGAGCGTCAAACCCGAAGGCCTTCCGGCCGGCACCACCCTCAGCGTCGCCGATCTTTTCTACTGCGTTCCCGCGCGGCGCAATTTTCTGAAATCCGAGACCACCGAGCTTGGTCACATTGCTTCGCTCGTCACGCATTACGCCCTGGCCCACCCCGACAAGCAGTTCGTGTTAAAAACTCCCACGCAGGAAATCGTCAATGCCACGGCCGTCGAAACAATGTCCGAGCGCGTCTACCAGTTATTTGGGCGTCAGGCGCTGGATGAATTGTTCGAGATTCTTCCGGTATCTTCACCGATGCGCGGTGCAATTACAGAACCCGATCTCGCACCCGAAGAGCGCGCCGCCGAGCTTGTGATTCGCGGATTCGCATCGCGTCCCGAGGTGCAGCGCAGCAATCGAAATGGGATTTATGTTTTTGTGAATAAACGCCTGGTGCGCGACCGCCTGATCCTGCACGCGATTCATGAAGCCTACCGGAACGTCCTGCCCCCGGCGGTATTTCCGGCGGTTCTCCTGTTCATCGATCTGCCGGCGGAAGAAGTTGACGTGAACGTGCATCCCGCAAAGATTGAAGTGCGTTTCAGGCATCCGCAATTTGTGCACGATTTTACGCGCGATTCGATCCGGCAGGCGCTATCGCGCGCGCGTCCGATTCCGAGCTTTCCCGGCGTGGCACCAAGCCCTTTGGCGCCGGAATACTCCGGCAGCGCAGCGGCGGCCGCCGTGGCAAATGGTGGCGATGCGAAGGGAATTTTGCCGCGCGCGGTGATCCCGGCGATGGCAGCGGCTGGCACCTCGGCCGCCGGCGATTTCGAGCTGAGCGTCGCGCCGCTGCGTCCTGAAGCCCAGCGCCTGCAATTCGAAAGCGGAATCGGCGCACTTTCCGAAGAATCGGCCTCCGCCATCGCGCAGCAATTTAAAACGGCTCTCTCCACGGTTCCTGATGAGACTGCCATCGCGTCCGTGGGCGAAGTGGGGATAGAAAGTGACATCCCCGGAAGCGCCGAAAGCCTGGCTGGACTTAAGCCGCTGGGCCAGGTACGGTCGAGCTTCATCATTGCGGTGAATGGCGAAGGACTGTGGATTATCGACCAGCACGTGGCGCATGAGCGCGTCCTGTTCGAGCAGCACTTGCGGGCGCGCCGCGAAGGGCAGCTCACCGGTCAGCGCCTGCTGGTGCCCCTGATGACGGAGCTCTCCCCGCGACAGCTGGTAATCTTCGATCGCATTGCCGAGGAACTGACCGCCAACGGTTTCGAAGTCGCACAAATGGGTCCTCGTAGCGTAGCCATCCACGCGACGCCGGCGGGAATCACCACGCCGGACGCGGAACGCCTGTTGGTGGAAATTCTCGACGGTATTGAGCGCGAAAACGCGGCAATTTCGATGGATACGCTCCAGGCAAAAATTGCGGCCTCCACATCATGCCATGCTGCAATCAAGGTCAATATGCCGCTTGATCACACGAAAATGGAATGGTTGCTGGCTGAATTGGCAAAGACCGAGGCGCCGATGAGTTGTCCCCACGGGAGGCCGATTATCCTGCGCTACTCTGTGCGGGATATCGAGCGCGCCTTCAAACGAATTTGATGTTTGCGATGCCAATGCGTGACCCGCAACTGCTCGCTTAACCCATGCGCAAATTAATCATCGCGATTGACGGCCCGGTAGGCTCCGGAAAGAGCACGGTGGCGCGACGCGTCGCGGAATTGCTCGGCTACGCGCATCTGGATAGCGGCGCGATGTACCGCGCCGTCGCCTGGAAGGCTTTACGCGACGGTGTGCCGCTCGACTCTCCCGACCGGTTGTCGAACCTGGCACACGGTCTGCGCGTGGATCTCATCTCCCGTGACGGGAAGCTTCATGTGGTGCTGGACGGCGAAGACATCACCAATGCCATTCGTACTTCGCAGGTATCAAATGCGGCCTCGATTGTCGCGGTCGTTCCGGGCGTGCGGGCGCCAATGGTGGCCGAGCAGCAACGCGCAGGGGCCCTTGGAGGCGTGGTAATGGAAGGCCGCGATATCGGCACCGTCGTTTTTCCACACGCAGATCTGAAGATTTACCTCGATGCTTTGCCGGAAGTCCGCGCGGACCGGCGGCGGCAGGAGTTACTTGAAAAAGGCGAGTTGCACGATGTCAGTAAGGTGCTTGCAGAGGTGCACGAGCGCGACCGGCGCGACCGCGAACGCGAAATTTCTCCTTTGATTCGCGCCGCCGACGCTGTGATTGTTGATAATACCGCGATGGATGCCGACGAAACGGCGCGGGTTATCGTGCTTCTGGCAGGGGAAACAGCCAAAGCCACAGCAGGCTGAAAATTCCAGCGCGTTGCTAAGCCGTGTTCGGAATGATGGGAGCGAAATTCCTGTGCGGGCTAGGTCGGGCTCGACATGGATGCCAGGAACTCGGCGTTCGACTTCGACTTCGAGAGCCGACCGCACAGCAACTCCATGGCTTCGACTGGTGAGAGCGGATTCAGCACCTTGCGCAATACCCACACGCGGTTGAGTTCGTCGGCCGGCATCAGCAACTCTTCCTTACGCGTGCCGGAACGATTGATGTCGATGGCAGGAAAGATGCGTTTGTCCACCAGGCGGCGGTCCAGGTTGATTTCCATGTTGCCGGTGCCCTTGAACTCTTCGAAGATGACGTCGTCCATGCGGCTTCCGGTGTCGATCAGCGCCGTAGCGATGATGGTTAGCGAGCCGCCCTCTTCGACGTTTCGCGCAGCTGCGAAAAAGCGCCGCGGCCGCTGCAGCGCGTTCGCATCGATACCCCCGGAGAGCACTTTGCCCGATGGCGGAGTCACCGCGTTATAAGCGCGCGCCAGACGCGTGATCGAGTCGAGCAGAATTACAACGTCGCGCTTATGTTCCACCAACCGCTTGGCCTTCTCAATCACCATCTCGGCGACCTGGATGTGCCGTTGCGGAGGCTCATCGAAGGTAGAGCTGATGACTTCGCCCTTCACAGTGCGCTGCATGTCGGTAACTTCTTCAGGTCTTTCATCGATCAGCAGCACGATCAGCGCGACTTCGGGATGGTTGATGGTCACTGAATTGGCGAATGCCTGCAGCATCATGGTCTTGCCGGTGCGCGGAGGCGCCACGATCAGGCCGCGCTGTCCCTTGCCAACCGGGCACAACAGGTCGAGCACGCGACCTGTCAGGTTCTCTTTTGTGGTCTCCATCTTTAGGCGGCCCTGCGGATAGAGGGGCGTCAGGTTATCGAAAAAGATTTTGTTGCGCGCGACTTCGGGGTCCTCGAAATTGACCGCTTCCACCTTGATCAGCGCGAAATAACGTTCGCCGTCCTTGGGAGGACGTACCTGTCCGGAAACGGTGTCGCCGGTCCGCAGATCGAACTTGCGAATCTGGGATGGAGAGACATAAATATCATCGGGGCCGGGCAGGTAGTTGTATTCGGGGGCCCGCAGGAATCCAAAGCCGTCCGGCAGGCACTCCAGCACGCCTTCCGAGAAGATCAAACCATTCTTCTCAGTCTGGGCGCGGAGAATCTGAAAGATCAACTCCTGCTTGCGCATGCCGCTGGCGCCCGGTATTGCCAGATCCTTGGCGACTTTCGCCAGGTCCGTAATATTTCTGTCTTTCAGTTCTGCAAGGCTAATGCTCATTGTTTCGTTTTCCTTAAGGGTGAAATAAGCCTGATTTTCAGGCCGGGGATTGTCTTCGATCGGCGGAATCCGGGCAGGTCCAATAAATTCCAGACCGGGTTAGCCAAATTTTAAATTCAGGAACCTTGCGACATAAACTGACGCCCTGCGTTTTGTGCGCCAGAAAGTGTTTCCCTGTTGCTTTATTGCCTTCGGGGACGACCAGCCAAGAGTTCTCTCTTAGTTAGTCAATTCCTTGTCGTTTTCCGCGTCCGTTCCATACTTCGCGACCACTTCCGGGACTGAATCATGAGCGGCGGGCTGGAGCGATCGTTCGAGTGCAATCTCAAGTACCTGGTCCATGTCTTCGACGAAACGCAGAGCCAGGGCAGTTTGAACCTCGACCGGAATTTCTGCCAGGTCCTTTTCATTGTCCTTCGGGAGAATCACGGTGCGCATTCCCATGCGGTGGGCGGCCAGCAGTTTTTCCTTCATCCCGCCGATTGGCAGCACTTTTCCGCGAAGCGTGATTTCGCCCGTCATAGCGACGTCGCAGCGTACCGGGATGCGCGTCAGCGCGCTCACTATGGTTGTGGCGATCGTGATTCCGGCGGAAGGCCCATCCTTCGGAATCGCGCCTTCGGGGACGTGCACGTGAATATCGAGGTGACGATAAAAGTCACGGGGCAGTCCCAGGGTCGCTGTCCGCGACCGCACATAACTCATGGCTGCCTGCGCGGACTCTTGCATGACGTCACCGAGTTTTCCGGTAAGCGTCAGGCGGCCCTTGCCCTGCATCAGCGTCGCCTCGGTAGAGAGCACAGACCCGCCAACTTCCGTCCAGGCAAGGCCGGTTGCCAGCCCGATTTCGTTCTTTTTCTCAGCCCAGATCTCGCGGTACTTAATGACTCCGAGAAATTCGCCGACATTTTCCGGTGTCACCGTGATGGTATATTCCTTTCCATCCTTCACCACGCGCCGAGCCACCTTGCGGCAAATATTTGAAATTTCACGTTCCAGGCTGCGCACACCCGCTTCATGTGTGTAATGCCGGATGATGTGCGCTACCGATTCGTCAGTGAAGATCAGGTTGGCTTCCGAAAGACCGGCAGCCTCACACGCTTTTCGAACCAGGAAACGTTTGGCAATCTGGGCTTTCTCGACTTCGGTGTAGCCCGGGATGCGCAGAATCTCCATACGATCCTGCAGCGGCTGGGGAATAGTGTGCAGCACATTGGCGGTACACACGAACATTACCTTCGAGAGATCGTATTCCACGTCCAGATAATGGTCCGTAAACGAGTGGTTTAGTTCGGGATCCAGAACTTCCATCAGCGCGGCTGACGGGTCGCCGCGGAAGTCGGTGGACATCTTGTCCACTTCGTCCAATACGAAGATGGGATTAATCGTGCCCGCCTTCTTCATCATCTGGATAATCTGGCCGGGAAGAGCGCCAATATAAGTGCGCCGATGTCCGCGTATTTCAGCTTCATCTCGCACTCCCCCTAAAGACACGCGCACGAACTTGCGCCCTGTCGCCCGTCCGATGGAGGTAGCCAGTGACGTCTTGCCAACCCCCGGAGGTCCGACAAAGCACAGAATTGAACCGCGCGGGTTTTTCACCAGTTGGCGAACGGCGAGGTATTCGAGGATGCGTTCCTTGATTTTCTCCAGGCCAAAGTGTTCTTCTTCCAGAATCTTCTCGGCCAGAGCGATATTACGAATTTCCTTCGATTTCTTTTTCCACGGCACGGCCAGCAGCCATTCCAGATAATTTCGGCTGACGGTGGACTCCGCCGACATGGGCGGCATCATTTCCAGGCGTTTCAGTTCCTGAACCGCCTTTTCCTGAGTCTCCTTGGGCATGCCTGCGGTGTCGATCTTCTTCTTCAGATCCTCAAGCTCGTTTTTTTCGCCCCGGCCGAGCTCCTTGTGGATGGCCTTCAATTTTTCGTTGAGGTAATACTCCTTTTGGGCACGCTCCATCTGCCGCTTCACGCGCGTGTTGATGTTGCGGTCCATATTGAGCTTTTCAATTTCGCTTTCGAGGATCTCTCCGACGCGAGTCAGGCGCTCCAGGGGATCGAAATTCTCCAACAGTTCCTGCTTTTCCTCGACGGCAATCTGCAGGTTGGAAGCAATGGTATCGGAAAGTTTCGCGGCATCGTCAACGCGCGTTGCCGCAATCATGGTGTCATAGTTCAGGCTCTGCGACAGCTTGACGTACTGCTCGAACAATCCCGTAACCTTGGTCACCGCTTGTTCCAACTGCGGAGAAGGCTCTGCTTTATTGGGAACGACTTTCAGGGTCGCGCGGAAAAATCCCTCATCGGTCGTAATCTGCACGACCTTCGCGCGCTCCACACCCTCGACGAGCACGCGCAGGTTGCCGTCCGGTAACCTCACGCTTTGCACGATATTGGCAAGCGTGCCGACGGTAAAAATCTCATCGGGTTTGGGGTCGTCGACGGAGGCGTCATGCTGGGTTGCCAGAAAAATCTTCTTGTCTCCGGCCAGCGCTTCTTCCAGAGCGCGCAATGAGCTTTCCCGGCCGACGATGAAGGGGTTCATCATCTGGGGGAAAATTACCAGATCGCGCACCGGCATCATGGGAACGCGCTTTAGTTCAGTTTTCTCTCGATTAAACATGGGTCTCTGAGGCTGGCGGCTCCTTAAAAAAATTACTATCCGGCCTTTTCAAGCAGCGTCCAGTTAATCTCGCGGCTCCGAACCATTTCAGCAGTCACGACGAAATCGCGGACTTTGCGCTGGGCCGGCAGGTTGTACATCAGTTCGAGCATGAGGTCCTCGAGGATCATGCGCAGGCCGCGGGCGCCCACCTTGCGTTGTAAAGCCAGATCGGCGACCGTCTCAATCGCATCGTCGGCAAATCGCAGACGCACATTCTCAAATTCGAAGAGTCGCTGATATTGACGGATAAGCGCATTCTTGGGTTCCGTCAATATTTGCATCAGCGCGCCCTTATCCAGATCGCCGAGCACGCCCACCACCGGAAGACGACCTACAAATTCGGGGATCAGCCCGTAGCGAATCAGGTCGGTTGGCTGCACTTGTTCCAGCAATCCGATATTGCGGCGTTGCGCCGTCGAAGGCTGCGCGTCGGTATGAAATCCCAAGGATTTTTGGCCAATGCGCCGCTCGATGGCCTTTTCGAGGCCGACAAACGCGCCGCCGCAGATGAAAAGGATGTTCGTCGTATCAACCGGCGTGAATTCCTGGTGCGGATGTTTGCGGCCGCCTTGGGGAGGCACATTTGCAATCGTGCCTTCGAGAATCTTCAGCAGGGCTTGCTGCACGCCTTCTCCCGAAACGTCGCGAGTGATCGAGGGGTTCTCATCCTTCTTCGAAATCTTGTCAATCTCGTCGATGTAGATAATGCCTTGCTGCGCTTTGGTAACGTCGCCATCGGCCGCCTGCAGCAGCTTAAGAATAATATTCTCAACATCCTCGCCCACGTATCCCGCTTCGGTCAGGGTTGTGGCGTCCACGATGGCAAAGGGCACATCGAGCATGCGGGAAAGCGTCTGGGCCAAAAGCGTCTTGCCAGTTCCGGTCGGACCAATCAGCAGGATGTTCGACTTCGTCAGTTCGACATCGCCGGGCTGGCGATTCAGGAAAACTCTCTTGTAGTGGTTATAGACCGCTACGGCCAACTTTTTCTTGGTCTTATCCTGACCGATAACGTAACCATCCAGGAATGCTTTGATCTCCGGGGGCCGAGGAAGGCGTTTATTGACAGGATTGGACTGTTCCCGCTTTTCCTCTTCGAGGATTTGCTCGCAGACATTCACACACTCGTTGCAGATGTAGGCTCGGGGGTAGTCCGAAGGCGAGCTGATTAGTTTCTCAACTTGCTCCTGCGTCTTATGACAGAAGGAGCAGCGCAACGGTTCGTCGGTACTGAGTTTTCTCAACGGTGTGATGTCCTCCGGCGGCCCGTGACCTGCTGCGCGCCACTCGGATTATTCTAGTTCTCTTCCGCATCTTCGGCATGCCGGCGTGTCATCCAGCTACTACCAGTTACTAACTGATAGGAACGCGCTAGCGGTGCTTACTGATTATATCGTCAATCAGGCCATATTCCTTGGACTGTTGCGCGGACATGATGAAATCGCGCTCCACGTCTTTTTCAATTTTAGCCACGTCCTGGCCGGAGTGGTGAGCCAGTAGTCCATTGATGACCTGGCGCATGCGAAGAATTTCTTTCGCATGAATGTCGATATCGGTGGCCTGGCCTGACAATCCCGACATCCAGGGCTGGTGAATCAGGATACGTGAATTGGGCAGAGAAAATCTTTTCTTAGGCGCACCGGCCGTCAGCAGTAGCGCGGCAATGGACGCAGCCTGGCCCACGCAAATGGTAACCACGCTGGGACGCACGAATTGCATGGTGTCATAAATCGCCATTCCCGCGGTGATCGAGCCGCCCGGGGAATTAATGTAAACCGAAATATCCTTCTCCGGATCTTCTGCTTCAAGAAATAGAAGTTGGGCCGTCACCAGATTGGCGACGTGGTCGTCAATCGGAGTCCCGATGAAGATAATGTTGTCCTTCAACAACCGGGAATAAATGTCGTAGGCGCGCTCTCCACGGTTGGTCTGTTCGACCACCATGGGAACGAGTGTTGTTGCGCGTGGACTCGAATCGTCGAAATGTGTCATTGAGAAATTTTCAGGTTGCGTTGAGGATCCCGGCCGGAGCGCCATTATTTTTCCCCTGCTTTGGTCCGGATTCGGGAATTTCGGCTAAGCCAGTCCAGAGTTTTGTCGCTCCGGAACTTCGATTTCATCCTATCGAGCGCGCCTTGTCTTGTCAAGTTCGCACGAACGGCCGTCGCGGATTCGCCACTCCGCTGGGCCAGCGCTTCGATTTCCTTTTCCACATCTTCATCGGTCGCGTCGATGTTTTCGGCCGTCGCGATCCGGTCCAACAGCAGTTCAGCCTTGACATCGTCGATGGCTCGATCGTGTTGACGCTGCCGCATGGCCACCCAGTCCACATTTACAGCGCGGGGATCCACTCCCTGAGAGGCCAGCGAACGCACGGTGCGTTCCAGACGCGAATCCATCTGCTGCTCCACCAGGGCTTGTGGCACCGGGAACTCATGCATCTTCACTAGTTGGGCGATAAGCTTTTCGCGCGTCTGGTCGGATTGACGCTGGGCCCGCGCCGCCTCCAGGTTTTCGCGAACCTTGACGCGCAGTGCATCGATCGTCTGCGCTTCGCTGACGTCCTTGGCGAATTCATCATTTAATTCCGGACGTTTCTTTTCTTTGATGCCCAGGATTTCGACGGCGTACGCGTAGGTTTTGCCCTGCAATTTGGGATCGGGATAGTCGGCAGGGTACGACACGTCAAACGTCTTGTGCTCGCCGATGTTCGCTCCGCGCAAATTTTCATTGAAGGCGTCCATGGTTTCCTGGCCGCCCACATGGCACAGCACGCTATCGGCCTCCAGCGGTTCGCCCCCGCCGGCCGGAATGCCCTTCAACTTCAACTGCGCATAGTCACCGTCAGCGATGGTGCGGCCTTCCACGGGAACAAAATTCGCCGCACGGTCGCGCAGTTCTTCCAGCGCCTTGTCTATGTCGGGGTCGCCGATGGTCACGTCGTCAATTTCTACGTCCATATCCTTGTAGGACCCGAGCTCGAATTCAGGTAGAACCTCGAAGGTTGCGCGAAATCTCACCGGACCAGCCTCCGCAAAATCCACTTTATCAATCTGCGGCTGAGTGACCGGAACCATATTTTTCTCGCTTACCGCGCGCTCGATCTGCTCGGGTACGAGCGATTGCAACACCTCACTCTTGATGTCGTCGGCGAACCGGCGGCGAATCAGCGTGACCGGCGCCTTTCCTGGCCGGAATCCCGGCACTCGTGCAACCCGGGCAAATTCCTTCGCCACTCGTTCAACAGCCTTCTGTACAACTTCGGCGGGAATTTCCAACTCCAGTTCACGCCGGCAAGTGGCCTCGGTGGTCATTGGTTTTTCGTTTTTCTCTGGATGCGCTAATTCGTTTCAGCTTTTAGATGTCGAATTGTTTCTCAAAACCGTTCGGGAATCGAGACTCCTACCCTTTGCAGCTTCTCGGTCCGGAAGATGGAAACGGGAAAGAACTGCGAGCGGGGCACAACAGAACCAAATTATAGGTGAATGTGCAGGTCGCGTCAATATGCACCAAGGCGATTGAAATGCAGCGCGAGTATGCTCGAAACAGCCTCGTCGCATCAGGCGAGATGCCGCAACGTTCGCCCTGTACCGATACGCTGTCTATTGTGCGAGATCAATTGCGCCATCCCGGATGCTTTCCTACACTGAATAAGAGCTGCCATCTGAGCAGCGACTCAATGAAACAAACTCCTGAGGCGCAATTCGGCCGTTTCTCCACCGCGCAGCTTGTGCTGCTCATTTTTTGTGCGAGTGGTCTGATCTATATGGTTTCGCCGCAGGGGCGTCCTGCATTCACCGACCTCACGCATGGCGCGGAAGTTACCCGCGTGAGTTTGTCCCTGGCCCACACGGGCGATTTCGCCAATCCTTTCTTTTCGTTGCCAACCGGACGTACCGCGCATACCGCGCCAGCCTATGTTTTCGTGTATGCGACAGTCGCCAGGCTGTTCGGCGATGGTTTTGCCGGCGCTAGAATTTTATGGGCACTAAATATCGGATTCCTTGCGCTGCAACTGGCGCTGTTACCGGTTCTATCGAAGCGTCTTGGTCTTGGCGTATTTCCCGGCGCGATTGCGGCCGCGTTCGGGGTTCTCTTCCAGCCGTATCGCGTGCTTCCTGAATGGGAGTCGCTTTTTGTCGGGGCTCTAATGGTCGCGCTATGCGTCCTGACCATGCCGTATTTCAAGGCTCCGCGTACCTGGGAATTTTCGGCATTGCTCGGCTTTCTGTGGGGTATAGCGATTCTCGCCTGTCCGCAATGTGTATTGCTCTTGTTTGCCTGGGCGCATATCGCGGCGTTCGAAAACTCACCAGAACAACTGGCACGAGCCCGCCGAGCCATGGTGATTGTTGTTGCCGCGGCCGCCATGGCTTGCCTGCCTTGGTTCGTGCGCAACTACCAGCGATTTCATGCCGTGTTTTTCGTGCGTGACAATCTGGGACTTGAGCTCGCGACTTCCAACAATCCTTGCGCTGCACCCACCTTACTCGCCAACTACAACTCGGGATGCCATCTCCTCACGCATCCCAATGAAAATGTTGGCCTGGCTCTGGAAATTATTGATAAAGGTGAAATTCGCTTCAATCGGGACCTGCTGCACATTGCGTTCGCATGGATACAGTCCCATCCCGGGGCGTTTGCCTGGTTGACGGCGAGGCGTTTTCTGAAGTTCTGGTTTCCTTACCTTGCCGGATACCGATACGGTATCCCCAGCGGCATACTGACTGTGCTTTCGTTTGCGGGACTCGCCTTCATGTTTCGAAGAAATCGCCTCGCAGCCTGGTTGTTCTCTTCGACTCTGCTTCTCTATCCTTTGATTAACTATGTTGTGCAGTTTGAGGCCCGCTATCGATATCCCATCTTCTGGGCCACGTTCGTTCCGGCGGCCTATGCCGTTGTGGAGTTCGTGCGTTGGCTGCGGAGGGCGCCCGCGCGGCCAGAAAGTGCCGGGGAAGAGCGCAATGATCTCGTTCCTGTCTTGAAATGAATGGACTGGTGCGGAAGAAGGGACTCGAACCCCTACGACCTTTCGGCCACCAGCTCCTAAGGCTGGCGCGTCTGCCAATTCCGCCACTTCCGCGTTGCGGCACAGTATAACATCGGCCTAGCCATGCGATGTCCGCTTTGCGGCATTTGACACTCTGGGTGCAAAGAGAGATCAGGAGCCCCCCAACACAGCGTTCCGGGAGCGCTGGATCGGAGGATTAAATCTCCAATCCCCCCTCGGGCTTTGGTAGTTGATCCCCCTCTCTGGCACACCACACGTACAGCGTGGGCAAGATAAAAATGCTCATCACCAAATTGACGATCAAGCCTCCCACGATGACGATCGCGAACGGCCGTTGCGAGTCGGACCCAATAGCGTGCGACATCGCCGCAGGCAGTAATCCCAAGGTTGCGACAAGCATCGTCATCATAATCGGCCGAAGCCTCAATACAGCGCCTTCAACCGCGGAGTCTTGTATCGAATTGCCTCGTACCCGAAGCTGGTTGATGTATTCGAGCATAATGACGCCGGTTTGAACGGAGACGCCGAAGAGTGCCAGGAAACCGACGCCTGAGGAAACACTGAAGTTGGTGCCCGTGACAAGAAGCGCGAAGGTACCGCCAATTCCCGCCAGCGCCACGTTAGCGATAATCAGGAACGCCCATTTAAAGGAATGAAACATCGTATAGAGAATGAAAAGAATAACCAGGATCGTTAACGGCACCACCAGCGATAAACGCGCCTGGGCGCGTTTTTGACTCTCGTATTCGCCTTCCCAATCGATGTGGTATCCACGAGGCAATTGAATCTGAGTATTTACCTTCCGCATCGCTTCTTCCACAGCTCCGCCAAGATCGCGGCCCCGCACGCTATACTTGATCGCGACATACCGCTGGTTTCCTTCACGGTAGATTTCCGAACCGCCATCCTGTTCTTCAATTTTGCAGAGCTGAGCGAGCGAGACCCGTTCGCCGGTAGGAGATAACAGACGAATATTCTCGATGGCTTGCTTCGTTGTCCGGAACTCCGGGAGATAACGCATGACCAGGTCGTATCGCGCCTCACCTTGTAATACTTGCGTCAACGCATTGCCTCCGGCGGCGGTTTGAATGGCATCCTGAATATCCGAGACGTTGATCTGATAGCGTGCGGCTTGCGTCCGATCGACTTCGAAGTTTATATTAGGCTGACCGAGGACTCGAAGGACGCCCAGGTCCTCGATTCCCTTGATCTGGCGCATTACGTTCACCACTTGGTCCGCCTTTTGCTCAAGGACCTTCAAGTCGTCCCCGTAGATCTTCGTGGCAAGCTCGCCTTTTACGCCGCTGACTGCCTCCTCCATATTGTCTTCAATGGGCTGAGAAAAGCCCCAGTCGACACCCGGTATCTTCTCCAGTTCACGACTCATGGCGGCGATCAGCCTGTCCTTATCCTGGTGGAACACGGATCTCCATTGTTCCTTGGGTTTTAAATCCACGAAATATTCGGTATTGAAAAAACCGGTGGTATCCGTTCCGTCATCAGGGCGTCCGACTTGGCTCGTGCATTGAGGCACTTCGGGAAAAGAACAAAGCAGGAGGCGAGTCTGATTCGATAGCCGGATGCCTTCACTCGGTCCTGTGCTGGAGGCAAGAGTACCGCGAACCCACAGTGCACCTTCATCCAGGTGAGGCAGGAACTCCGAGCCGATCACGCCGCCCACTGTAAGGAAAAAGACGATGATCAACCCCACGGCTGCCACGCCAACCGTTAGATAGCGATGGTCAACAGCCCAGATCAAAGCTTTGCGGTACTCCGCTTTCAAGTATTCCAACACACGGTTGCGCCACTCGTGCGCACCTTTGGCGAAGAACAGGCTTGCGAGCACAGGCGCGACCATCATCGAAAATAACAATGACCCCAGCAGAGCGAAGGACACCGTCCAAGCCATCGGTTTGAAAAGCCGTCCTTCTACACTTTGCAACGCGAAGATCGGCAGATACGCCGTGATGATAATGGCCCGGGCGTAAAACACGGGCCGAATGACCTCGATCACAGCGTCGCGGATGCGACGTATTGGCGCCTTGCCCGAATTTTCAGGAAGGCCGAAATGCCGGACGATATTTTCAATGATGACGACGGATCCGTCCACCAGCATTCCGAAATCGAGAGCGCCCAGAGACAGCAAGTTTGCAGGAATGCCCCGCAGGTTGAGGCATGTCGCGGCGAACAACAGCGCAAACGGAATGGTCAGGGCGACGATAATCGCCCCGCGCACATTTCCGAGAAAGAGAAACAGAATGATGACGACGAGGATCATTCCTTCCGTGAGGTTGTGCAGCACTGTATGCGTCGTGAAGCGGACCAGGTCGCTTCGGTCGATGAAAGGAACGACTTTTACGCCAGGCGGCAAAATGCGGTCGTTCAGCTCTTGGACTTTCGCATGAATTCCGGCCAGGGCCTGGTCTGCATTCGCGCCTTTGCGCAAGAGCACGATGCCCGACACCACGTCATCGCTATCGATGATCTTGCCGTCCTCCCGATGAATTGCCCTGGCGAACTGGCCGAGCCGTATCTTCGCGCCTTGCGAAACAACGGCAATATCCTTTATGCGCAGCGGCGTTCCGGATTTGGTGGTAATCACCGTGTTTTCGATATCCTGCACGTTCCTGACGAGACCCACTTCCCGAATATTGATCTGCTGCAAACCCGATTCAATGAAGCTGCCACCCGCATTCGTATTGTTGTTGGTGAGTTGCTGCTCCACTTGAGCGAGACTCAAGCCATAGGAGATCATCTTGTCGGGATCGACGCGGACCTGATATTCGCGAGTGGGACCTCCAAAAGAGGACACATCGACTATGTCGGGAACCGCCTTAAAATTCTTCTCGACCACCCAGTCTTCGATTGACTTCAACTCCATCACGTCATACTGGGGATTAGTGCTGTGCAGCGTGAAGAAGTAGATTTGGCCTACCGGGCTCCAATCTGTACCCATCTGAGGTACGACCCCGCTTGGCAACGTAACTTGTGAAAGTCGTTCGAGAACTCTTTCCCGGTTCCATGCGTCTGCCTCCTCATCATCGAAAATTAGCTTCAGATCTGAGAGCCCGAAGATGGAGAACGATCGTAAATGCGAGATGTGAGGAATGCCGTTCATCACGATTTCGAGCGGAATCGTCACCTGCTGCTCGATTTGTTCCGCCGAGATTCCCGGCCATTGCGTGATGATCTCCACATAATTGTCGGCTACATCCGGATAGGCCTCCACCGGAAGCTGATGGAACGAGACCGCGCCCCAGCCAAACAGCAGCAGGGCCGCGCCGATGACGAGTAAGCGGTTCTCTAAAGCAAAATCGACAAGTTTGCGAATCATTTATTGCTCACCGCGTTCTCGAATACGAGTGCATTCTGAACAACTTGTGTGCCGGGCTTGATACCGGAGAGAACTTCTTGCATATCTCCAGGAAGCATGATCCCGCTGGCGATTTCAACGCGCTGAATCTTATTGTCCGCGGTGACCACAAAAACCCAATCGTGGTCATGAAGATGCAAGATCGCCGTTGCGGGGACTGCCGTGTGAACCTCCTGCTTCTGACCGTGAAACGTGGCTTTGACGAACATGCCAATGCGCATCAGCCCTGGATTGCCCACTTCGATTCGCACCTTGGCTGTTCGGATGTTTGGGTCGAGAATCGCGCCAATATTGTTGATCTTTCCGTGGAACACCTGGTCTGGATAGGCGTTCAAACGAAGTTCGGCGACATCCCCCAAGCGCACATCGGACAGGTCGTTCTCGTACACATCGCAGACCGCCCAGACTTGGGAAAGATCGGAAATCGTGAAAGGGTTCGGGCCTAATGCCTGCACGCCCGCGGCGCTAGTGACTTGTTGGTCGGTGATCACTCCCGAGACTGGCGCGTAGATGTTCACGATGCCATTCGGCTTGTCCGGGTCGTTGCCGAGCAGCCGGAGCCGCTCTGCTGTAGTTTCAACATCCACTTTGGCCTTGTCTTCCGTGTCCTGGGCAACCTGAAGATCGCTCATTGACATGGCCCCGTGGGCGAACAGGTCCTTTGCCCTATCGAACTGTGTGCGTGCCAGGGTCTCATCGGCGACTGCCTTCCGGTAATCGGAATAGCCCGACGAGACATCGGAGCTTCGAACGCTCAGCAGTAACTGGCCTTTCTGCACCGTGTCACCCAGACGAGCGCGGATATCTACCACTCGGCCGGAGGCTAGCGACACGACCGGCACGTTCCGGGAAACATCAGGTGCGATGACTCCGGTTGCAACTAGCTCTCGCGTGGAATTACGCGCGGCCGCTGTCGCTAGCGAAAATTGTTCGGGATGATCGACCTGAATCACACTTCCATCTTGCTCATGCTCGACCTGCGCCTGCGGAGGCGCCTCGGCTGCCGGATCCACCTTGCCATTGCCACAGCCCAATGCGACCAGGAGTGCTGCGGATAAAGTCCTAATTATCGCTTTCTTCATTTCTACCTTCCCATCCGGTCAAGTCCCAATGCGATTGATTTCGACATGGTCAAGACTCCCGGGATAATCCCGCGTCCATTTCTCGTCTGGACATTAGGGAATAGCGTTTGGAGAGTCTGAATGGACCGCTGGCTTCGAGTTGGACTTCCGATTCAGTCCGACGGAAAGCGCAGGGAGTTGATGCTACGAAACGAAGGGAGGGGAACGGCTTGAGCAGTTGCTCCAGAGCCAGGAGCGGTAGTTACTGTCTTCGAGCGGAGCAACGATTCCTAAGACGCTCAGTTCGACACGCTCGAAACGAGGCGTAAAAACGGCAAGATTAAAGCGCCCTCCCGAGTTTGGCGTCACATGTGGCGTGCGTGCCGCCCCCGCATCAAGGAGGCAGGAGTTCCTCTTGCCTGAGGAAGCGTCCACCGCAACAATTTCTGGATGCAGGTCGTCGGTAAGGGAAATTACGGGAAACAAAAGCGCCAATGCGCAACTAACGGCAACGACTTCCTGAAAAACGCGCGTTCTTGGGTGTCGGTGTGCGGTCAGCCATCGAAAGCGCCACAGCCAGAGTGTGGCTAGTGTGACGACCAGCCATAGAAGATTGAGGAGAGTTTCCACCATCTGCTTCTAATTTTCTGTTCCCTCGGCGGCAGATGCCTTCATCTGCCAGGGTAAAAGGGACCGAATCCGCTCCGCGAAAGTCTACAATGACGCCTGCCGCGATGCAACTTTTCGTCCTTGGCCCGGAATTACGACCGCACTTGTATGCCGAGGGCAGCGGTGATAGCCTTCCCGACGTTGGAATCGGTTTCGTTCGGAAGCGATTTGAAAGAGGAGTGACACCATGGCCTTTTGCGCCAAATGCGGCGGAGAAGTAGCAACTGGCGCTGCGTTTTGCCCGAAATGTGGACAGGCGCAACCTGGAGGAGTTCCGATGACGCAAACTTCGCACAGCACTCAGCCGGGTATGGCCGAGAATGTTGCTGGACTCTTGTGCTATGTGCTGGGTTGGGTGACCGGCCTGATCTTTTTTCTGATTGATAAGCGCCCTTTCGTGCGCTTTCATGCCGCGCAATCCATGGTGGTGTTTGGCGGCCTGCAGCTCATCAATATTATCGTGGGCGTTATGTTTGGCGCTGGGCTGGTGCTGACGCATGGCTTCGGTGCATTTGGATTGGGCTGGGTTCTCTACAGCGTAATCAGTCTCATTGCATTCGTACTCTGGATATTGCTGATGGTGAAGGCGTATCAAGGCGAAAAGTTTCACGTCCCGGTCGCCGGGGACATCGCTCAAAATCTCGCCAGTAAATAGATCTTCCCTCTGTAAATCGTGGTGGCATACCTTATGATGATAGCTGGGTTATTTGAAACCAGCCTTTTCATCTTGACATTCTTGCCGCTCCCATCCATCTTTTAGGGCTTTCCGTGTGGAGTGTGCCTTTTCAGACGGAATGGAGTGCGTAGCGATAGTGTCGGGTCCGGTCAAAGTTCGTCTCTGTTTTCACGATCGCTGCTTTGATGGCGCGGCATCGTCGGCGGTTTTTTATCGCTTCTTTCGCGACCGCATCAGCCCCGGCGCGGAATTCCACTTCACGGGAATGACGCATCGGGCCCGGCAGCCATTCGAGGCTGGATTATTCGACGGCGACGAAAACGCGATCGTCGATTTCAAATATTCGAGTTCGCCCCTGGTGACCTGGTGGTTTGACCACCATCAGAGCGCATTTCTGACTCCTGCCGATGCCGAGCATTTTCGTCAGGACCGCAGCGGACATAAATTTTATAAACCGGAGTACAAATCCTGCACCAAGCTTCTAGCTGACGTGACCAGCTCTCAGTTTGGTTTCGACGTCAAGCCGTTGGCCGACCTTGTCCATTGGGGTGACATTATTGACGGCGCGCAATATCCGACGCCGGAATCGGCGGTGGCGATTTCAGAACCCGCGACGCAACTGGCCCTCGTGATTGAAGCGGCCCCCGAGGATGGGTTGGTTTGCAAAATCATTCCGCAGCTGTCCGAATTGCCGCTGGCGGAGATGGTGAAATTGCCGATCGTCGAGCGCTATCTCGGTCCGCTGCTCGAACGGCACCATCGCTCGATTGAGTTGATGCGCCAACGAATTGAAGTGCGCGGTGGTGTGATTACTTTTGATGTCAGCGATCTCCCCCTGGAAGGGAATAACAAGTTTATTCCTTACATGCTGTACCCGGATGCCCGCTACACGGTCGGGGTCAGCGCATCCGAGACGCGCTCGAAGGTTTCGGTGGGATCAAACCCGTGGAATCCTGACGCGGCGGAAGCGAACCTGGCAAGCATCGCGGAGCAGTATGGCGGTGGCGGGCACCCTCGTGTTGCTGCAATCTCCTTCGAGCCAAATGATATTGAGCACGCGCGCCTCGTGGCCCGGGAAATTTCTGAAAAACTGCGTCGCTAGAGGGAAGCAGTGTTCATGCAGCGCGAAGAAAGTTGAATTTCAGCGCTCTGCCGGCTGAATCGGGAAAATGTGCAGTCGTGGTATCATAAAAAACCCGTGGACCGCTAGCTCAATGGTAGAGCAGCTGACTCTTAATCAGCGGGTTGCAGGTTCGAGTCCTGCGCGGTTCACCACTTCTTTCAATCAGTTACGCGCAATCTCAAAACCGCATGTGTTGCGACTCTGTAGCGGAAACTCTAGCGGATGCCCGTCGAAATTGGCTTCCGAACCATTGGAACGCGAGGCTGAGCGTTCAGACTGCGGGCTCGAAAGTCTTGCATCCAAGCCCCCTGCAACGGATACATGGGCAAGGGATTGTTACCGTTCCAAACATGTAGGGCGTATTGTTGCTGGGCGGCGCGATACTTGGTACTGGCGTTGTAGCGCACGCTGCCTACCTGTCTTTTGGCTGTTTGCCAGGAAGCGTGTTGGGTTCTAGTGCAACGAGTTCAGGGCCGTGTGCACGCTTAAAAGACTGAAACCCAGCAGGTCCCGCAATGAAGTGAACGACTCTATGATTTCGAACCAGCAGAGAAATAGAAGAGTATAAAACGAGGCCGGATGCGCTTGGAGCCAGCACATTCCCGTCTTGGTGACGCCTTTCCTCAGCCAGGTAATTTTCGACAAACAGGCTATGCCAAGTCCCAAAAGCGCCCCCGCAAGAATATCTGTCGGGTAATGGATCCCCAAATAGATTCGAGGAACAAGAATGAAGAGCGACGTCCAGCAGAACGCAATGGCTCCCAAGCGCTTCGAGGCGAACCATATCGCAGTTGACAGGCAAACGAACAGGGTTGCGTGATCGCTCGGAAAGGAACTCCAGCCAACCAGTGCATCGGGGTTCGTTCCGAAGGGAATATGAAAATTAAGACTCGGACTGCGGAGAGGACGAATCCGGTACGGGAGAGAGAGTGCAAGTCCTCTTGCCAGGAGTACGGAAAACACACTGGCGATCATGCCAAACAGGAGATACCCGCGTCTTTCCTCGCTTTCATTTCCCGATTTCACCCAAGCCCACAAGAACAGGGCAGCGATGACGCCACCGCGAAATAAATCAGTCTTCGTTATCAGGGCGACGAGAACATCAAACGTCTGAGAGCGCTGAGAGAATTCATTCAAGAAATGAATAATGCTGAGGTCAAACGTATTCACTATATCCGCCTTCACCCCATGCGCGAGTGTCCTACGAGTTTCCTAACGTCGTGACCAAAGCAGCGAATAGGTTGCGCAAGAGTCCATACGTGGAGAGCTACTCCGCTGCGCCGAATGAACCTGAGATTATCCGATCTTCTTTAAACCGATATCTCGTGCTCTATTGCTTTGAGGCGTCTCACATCGGATGTTCGCAGCGAATAGCGCCTGGCTCAATAGGTGGCAAGTGCTAGTTTTGGAAGTACAAAAGTCCCAGTACAGGCACGGGCCCCGCGGAAGCCACACGATCATCTCCCCGCCAGGCGCAGTTGTTCGAGGAGCCAACTCAACCATGCGACGGCATTGTCGAGCGCGATGAATGCAACGCTGCCCTTGCTCGCAGCCAACCACTTCGCAATACGTCCGAACCGGGCAATGACTCTTCGATTGGCGAGAATCCAACTTGAACCTTGGCGACGATCTTCGCGGTTCTAAAGTCGAAGAAAAAATCCTAGCCTGAAATTAATGAGTAGGTGTAGAGTGGCGGACAGTGCGGGGCAAGGGGTGAGTTGTACAATCCGAAAAGAGATGGTCCGGCAGCACGTTGCCCGGAAGTTTCGTTGCGCTCGACAAACCGGAGGCATCGAGACCATGACAGCTTTCCTTCCTGCATCGCACGCACGAAAGTAAATTAGTCGCACCACCACATTGGCCATTGCCAGTGTGAAGTCAGTTCGGCTCCTAAGAAACCTAAGTTGGAGAGCTAAGAAAGGTGGGTGTTGGAATGAGGAATTCGCACGTGAGGGTTTCTGTTTCGGTCGCTGTCACGCTTGGTGTCTTCGCGTTGTTTTTGTTCTCTTCCACGGCTAGAGCGCAGGCGCCTGGCGTCACAATTATTTCGCCTACGGCACAATCGCCCGTCCAGAGGAATCTTGTCTCTGACATACCGGGACTCGCCTTGACCACCGATCCTAATCTCATCAACCCGTGGGGAATTTCGAATTCTCCCACTTCTCCGTACTGGATTTCGGATCAAGGGACGGGAAAGGCGACGCTTTACAATGGATTGGCGATACCTACAGCCTTGGTTGTAGCTGTTCCGGCAATCGGTATTCCCTCGGGTCCGACCGGCACCGTCTTCAATGGCGTAGCTACGGATTTCCTGGTCAACGGAGCATCCGCTAATTTCATTTTCGCGACACTGGATGGCACGATTGCAGCCCGTACAGGTGTCAGCGCCAACGTCGCGATTACTAAAGCCACCCTGGGCGGGTCTGTTTTTACAGGGTTGACGCTCGCGAACAACGGCACAGCTAATTATTTGTATGCCGCCGATTTCCACAATGGCGGAACAATCCAGGTTTTCGACAACACTTTCGCTTCCACAACTCTGGCCGGAACATTTACCGATCCCACTTTGCCCGCAGGGTACGCGCCATACAACGTTCAACTCTTGGCCGGAAAATTGTATGTAGCGTATGCCCAGGTAGGTGTGCGAGGGGCTAACATCGGCGCGGGGCTGGGCTTTGTGAGTGTTTTCGACACCAACGGCAATTTCTTGCAGCGGCTTGTATCCGGTGGAGCTCTCAATGCCCCCTGGGGAATGACGATTGCGCCCGCGGGATTTATGACCTTTGCGAACGATTTGCTGGTGGGCAATTTCGGCAGCGGTCAAATCAACGCATATGATCCGGTAACGGGAAATCTTGTTGGCACAATCTCGGATTCCGAAGGCAGACCCATTGTGAACCAGGGCTTGTGGGCCATTGAGTTCGGCAATGGAAATCCCGGGAGCAGTTCAACCACTCTGTATTTCAATGCTGGAATCAATGCTGAACAGGACGGCCTCTTTGGTGCAATCACTCCCGGACCGATCACGCTTGCCTTCGTCGGCCAGCTCGTGACAACGACCAGCGCCCAGACTCTGACCGTCGAAAATACCGGCAATGCCAATCTGATACTCACTGCGGCGCCAACTCTCGCCGCGACGACCGAGTTCGCCATTGCAACAGGAACTACTTGCACCAATGGCGCTACGATCGCCCCGGGCGGCACATGTATTATCAATGTCACTTTCACACCAAGCGCGACGGGCTTTCGTGGGTCGGTAAATCTCACGATCAGCGATAACGCTTCAGGCAGCCCGCAGACGGTCGTCGTGAGTGGAACTGGTACCGCAGGCTCTCCGGTGGCTGCACTTTCTCCCGCTACCCCGTTAACATTCGCCGGACAGCTCGTAACGACAACGAGCCCCGCTCAAACCGTAACCGTAACGAATACGGGCACGGCCGCTCTGGTCTTTGGGGCCCAGGCAATCAGCGTTTCCAATGATTTCTCCCAAACGAACACTTGCAATGGCGCAACCGTGGCGGTCACTGCGACGTGTACGGTTAGCGTCACATTTACGCCTAGCGCGACAACAAATAATCCTCGCACCGGCACGCTAACAATTGCGAGTAATGCCGCAGCCAGCCCGCAAACAGTGGCGCTGAGCGGGACCGGCCTGGATTTCACGCTTAGCGTTCCATCGACAGTGTCGACAACCGCAGGCGCAGTGGCCACCACAACGGTGACGATCGGAGCCCTGGGTGGTTTCACCGGCGCCGTCACCATAACTTGTTCAAGATCAATTCCACAGGGGAGTTGCGTCTCGCCGGCTGTTGCGGTCACGGCACCAGGAACTGCCGTTTTGACCTTCATGACGAATGCTCACCTGGCACCGCCGGCAGTGTTGCGCTTGCCGCCCACATCAACCCATCGAATCGTCATATTGCTCACAATCCTGGGCTTGCTATTCACACTGTTTGCGGCTCGGCGGACTCCGATAAGACTCGGACTTGCCGGGACTCTACTCGTTCTC